>OGHH01000136.1_pt1 | contig 78443 bp, 60 predicted proteins | sample 1571471 | NCBI WGS metagenome assembly OGHH01 (sample SAMEA2581936, study PRJEB24529) | metagenome | biome: Human gut stool | place: China | collected 2011
ATTGAAATGCTACAACATCGAAGAAGTTGCAGACCAGAAGGTAAAAACAGCATTCTTCAAAGTAGGTCAGACTAAGATCGAGTTGCTGGAACCGACAAGCGAAGACAGCACAATCGCTAAATTTATCGAAAAGAAAGGTGAAGGTATCCACCACATCGCATTTGCAGTTCCCGACGTACAGGCAGCATTGGACGAAGCAGAATCAAAAGGTGTCAAGCTGATCGACAAAGCTCCCCGCGGAGGAGCCGAAGGCTTGAATATCGCATTCCTTCACCCGAAATCTACTTGCAGCGTTCTGACAGAACTTTGCATGCCGGGCAACAAATAATTAATCCGTTCATTTCTAACAACAAATCAAAATACAATGAGTAACCAGCTTGAAAAAGTAAAAGAGCTCATCGCACTTCGTGAGCAAGCTCGTTTGGGTGGAGGAGAGAAAAGAATCGAATCACAGCACAAAAAAGGCAAATATACCGCTCGTGAGCGTATCGCCATGTTGCTTGACGAAGGTAGTTTCGAGGAATTCGACATGTTTGTTCAACACCGTTGTACAAACTTCGGTATCGAGAAAACTAAATATTTAGGCGATGGTATCGTAACAGGTTATGGTACGATCGACGGACGTTTGGTATATATCTTCGCTCAAGATTTCACCGTATTCGGTGGAGCCTTGTCTGAGGCTTTGGCTATGAAGATCTGTAAAGTAATGGATCAAGCCATGAAGATGGGCGCTCCCGTTATCGGTTTGAACGACTCCGGTGGAGCTCGTATCCAAGAAGGTGTAAACGCCTTGGCAGGATACGCAGAGATTTTCCAACGTAACATCTTGGCATCTGGTGTTGTTCCCCAGATTTCCGGTATCTTCGGCCCTTGCGCCGGTGGAGCCGTTTATTCTCCGGCTTTGACAGACTTCAACATCATGACACGTGGTACCAGCTACATGTTCTTGACAGGTCCGAAAGTAGTAAAAACCGTAACAGGTGAGGATGTAACCCAAGAGCAGTTGGGTGGAGCCAGCGTACACACCACGAAATCGGGTGTAGCCCATTTCGCTGTCGATACAGAAGAGGATGGTTTGCAATTGATCCGTAAATTGCTCAGTTTCTTACCACAGAACAACTTGGAAGAAACTCCGTTAGTTGAGTGCAAAGACCCGATCGATCGTCTGGATGATGTATTGAATGATATCATTCCCGATAACGCTAACCAATCTTACGATATGTACGAGGTTATCGGTACGATCGTCGATAACAACGAGTTCCTAGAGGTCCATGCGGACTACGCTAAGAATATCATCGTAGGTTTCGCTCGTTTCAACGGACAATCTGTCGGTATCGTAGCCAACCAGCCGAAGGTTATGGCAGGATGCTTGGATAGCAACGCATCTCGTAAAGCAGGTCGCTTCGTTCGTTTCTGCGACGCTTTCAATATTCCTTTGGTAACATTGGTTGACGTTCCGGGATTCCTTCCGGGTACAGGTCAGGAATACAACGGTGTAATCCTTCATGGCGCTAAATTGCTTTACGCTTATGGTGAGGCTACCGTTCCTAAGATTACCGTTACATTGCGTAAGTCTTACGGTGGAGCTTATTGCGTGATGAGTTCTAAACATTTACGTGGTGATATGAATTACGCATGGCCGACAGCCGAGATCGCCGTTATGGGCCCGAGCGGTGCCGTAGAGGTTATCTTCGCCAAGGAAGTAGCAGCCGCTGAAGATCCGAAAGCATGCGCAGCAGAGAAAGAAGCTGAATATAAGAAAGCATTCGCTAATCCTTATAACGCAGCTCAATACGGTTATATCGACGATGTTATCGAACCGCGTAACACTCGTTTCCGTATAATTCGTGCTTTGCAGCAATTGCAGACTAAGAAGCTAAGCAATCCTGCTAAGAAACATGATAACCTGCCTCTATAATCCGTAAAACAGGAGATGAATATGATAAATAAGAAAATAGGGGTATTGCTACTGTTCGCTTTGCTCATTTCATTCGGGGCAAAGGCACAGCGCGCAACCTCCATGCGAATTAATGAAGTATTGGTTATCAACGAGGATAACTTCGTTGATGACTATGGCAAACGTCATGGCTGGATTGAGTTGTTCAACACTTCGGCCGGAACGGTAAATATCGCGGGATGCTATTTGACAGACGACAAAAACAATCCCATGAAATATCCGATCCCGAAGGGAGACGTATTAACTCAGATCCAACCCCGCCAGCACACACTATTTTGGGCTGACGGACAGCCGGGCAGAGGTACATTCCACGTTAACTTCGTATTAGATCCCTCTAAGGAGAATTATGTTGCCTTATATGACGCCGACGGTAAGACCTTGATCGATGAGATCACAATTCCGGCAGGCCAATTAGCAGACATTAGCTACGGTAGAGTGATTGATGGCGAAAAAGACTGGGCACAGTTAAAGAAAGTCACTCCCAGTACGAACAACTTGACGTTGGACTCCAATGAGAAAATCGATAACTTCAGGGTTAATGACTCTTTAGGTATCGGTATGACTATCACGGCTATGGCTGTTGTATTCTTAGGTCTGTTCTTGTTGTACATCATCTTTAAGCAGATTGGTAAATTATCTATCGCCGCTAGCAAACGTAACGTAGAGAAGGCCGTAGGTTCTGCTTCAGTTACCGCAGACGCAGGACAAGAATCTGGAGAGATATTCGGCGCCATCGCTACCGCTCTATACGAAATGAGCGATGATAATCACGATATCGAGAACACGGTTCTCACTATACGTAAGGTACAACGAGCTTATTCTCCTTGGAGTTCAAAACTCTATGGCTTACGTCAAACTCCTCAAAAGTAATTATCTAAAAACGAACTAAAGAATGAAAAGTTTTAAATATACCATTAACGGTAACGTATATAAAGTACACATCAATTCTGTAGTGGATGATATCGCAGAACTTGAAGTAAACGGAACTCCCTACCAAGTTAAGATGGAGAAACCGGCAAAGAAACAAATGGTTACATTGAAACGCCCAGCTCAAGCCCCGACTACGGCAAGTGGAGACCCTGTTGTTTCCCGTCCGGCGGCTTCTACGACACAAGGGGCTGTTAAGACTCCGCTACCAGGTGTTATCTTGCAGGTTAAGTGCAACGTAGGTGATACCGTGAAGAGAGGTCAAACCTTGATTATCCTTGAGGCTATGAAGATGGAGAACAACATCAACGCAGACCGTGACGGTAAGATTATAGAAATTAAAGTACACAAGGGAGACTCTGTGCTAGAAGGTGCTGATCTCGTAGTAATCGGATAAGACTATGCAAGAGAGCTTTTTAACATTCTTAGGTGAGAACTTACAACTGTTCCTTACCTATACAGGTGTATACAACGCTACTCCGGGACATCTCATCATGATTCTGGTAGGTCTGTTGTTTATATTCCTGGCGATTAAATATGAGTTTGAACCGATGCTTTTGATCCCTATCGGATTCGGTATCTTGATCGGTAATATCCCTTTCAAGGACGCAGGTCTTCAAGTAGGTATTTATGAGCAAGGGTCTGTACTGAACATCCTCTATCAGGGTGTGACCTCTGGATGGTATCCGCCATTGATCTTCCTCGGCATCGGGGCCATGACCGACTTCTCCGCATTGATCTCCAATCCAAAGTTGATGTTGATCGGTGCAGCGGCTCAGTTCGGTATCTTTGGTGCTTATACGATTGCTCTTCAAATGGGATTTGAGCCGAACCAAGCAGGTGCTATCGGTATTATCGGTGGTGCTGACGGTCCGACGGCTATCTTCCTTTCATCCAAGTTGGCCCCTAATCTGATGGGTGCAATTGCGGTATCAGCCTATTCTTACATGGCGTTGGTACCGGTAATCCAGCCGCCTATCATGCGCCTGTTGACCAATAAGCACGAACGTCTGATCCGTATGAAACCACCGCGTGTAGTTTCTCACACGGAGAAAGTAATCTTCCCGATTATCGGTTTGTTGCTGACTTGTTTCCTTGTTCCGTCCGGTCTGCCTTTGTTGGGTATGCTGTTCTTCGGTAACCTGTTGAAAGAAAGTGGAGTAACCCGTCGTTTGGCTGAAACGGCACGTGGTCCGCTGATTGACACAATTACTATCCTGTTAGGTTTGACAGTAGGTGCCTCTACTCAGGCTTCTGAGTTCCTGACGCTCGACTCTATCAAGATCTTCGGTCTGGGTGCATTGTCATTCGTAATTGCTACCGCTTCAGGTGTGATCTTCGTGAAGATATTCAACCTCTTCCTGAAGAAAGATAATAAGATCAACCCGTTGATCGGTAATGCAGGTGTATCTGCCGTACCTGACTCGGCACGTATCTCTCAGGTAGTAGGTCTGGAATATGATTCTACAAACTACCTGCTGATGCACGCCATGGGTCCGAACGTTGCAGGTGTAATCGGTTCAGCAGTAGCTGCCGGTATCTTGCTGGGATTCTTGATGTAAAAGACATGTGCGTTGAGTGGTATCTTTACCATTCAAAACATCCGGTATATTTTAGCGCTCCTTCGTCTGAAGGGGCGCTATTTTTATTCGTTAATCTATCTAAAAGAAGCTACGAACATTTCGTAAAGTAAATCTTTTTAGTAACTTGCAGCCAATTAAGCAATACTTTAAAGATAAAAAGACTATGCGGAAACTCTTTATTCTACTCTTTTTCAGTGCCTCTTCATTGCTGATGGCACAAAATACCAACCCTATTCAGGAAGCAATGGCAAACTATGATTATGAGACGGCATTGACGCTTATTGATCAAGAGACGCCGACTGTTCCCCTACTCTATCAAAAAGGGAAAGCGCTGAAAAGTCTTGGCAACAACAGGGAAGCGCTTCAAGTATATGAAGAAGTCGTGATGCAAGATTCTCTGAATCCACGAGCTTATATTGAAGCAGCAGAGTGCTGCAAGTCATTATTAAAAAACAAACAGGCATTAAAATATTATCAAAAGGCAGTGGACCTGAATCCGGATAATAAATATGCCCGTATTCAATACATTACTCTATTACTGAATCAGCGGAAATTCGATGAAGCATTGGGAGAGAGCAGTCTACTTACAGAAACAGATAGCTCGGCTGTTGCATTACATCTACAAGCTCAAAGTTTTGAAGGGGTAGATGACATTTTAGCAGCATTGGGATGCTATGAAAACATACAGGAAAAATATCCCAACGATTTTCTGGCTGCTGCCAAAGCAGCAAGACTGCACATCGAAGGAGCATTTTATAATTATGCTATAGAAGCTACTGAAAAATACCGCCAAATAGACAGTACAAACGTTGTTGTAAACCAACAAAATGCATTGGCATACTGCCTGATGAAAGATTATCAGACCGCAATACAGAGATACGAACAGTTACTAAGCCTAGGGGACAGTACATTTACCACCTGTTATTATTTAGGAGTCAGTTACTACGCAGTAGAAAAGTTTTATGAAGCACATGATATACTGGAAGTAGCTCGCCAATATGATAAGCGTAATGTGAATCTGCTATATTATTTAGGACGCTCCTGTTCCAAAACGTCATGGAAGGATCAAGGAGTTGCATATCTGGAAGAAGCTGTGGCATATGCTACCCCACCCGATAGTGCTATGGTACGCCTCTATGTCGGCCTCACAGACTGCTATAAAATGGCACTAATGCCTAAAGAGCAAATCAAAACGATGCAAGACAGATATGATAAATATGATATAGAAAATCATAAGCTCTTGTATGACATGGCATATGTTTACCAATATCAGTTGAAAGATAAAAAGAATACAGAACGTTGTCTGGAGGCTTTCCTTAAAACGCGTCCCAAAAACAGCAGTGAGCAACCCGAAACAGATGATAAAGGAAATGTAATATTAGGATTAAGTACTTATTATGGTGCGGCCGAAACTTGGCTGAAAGATCTTCGCGAGAAAAAGAAAGTGGATGACTTCTTTCAGGGGAAAGTGATTGCAGTACCAACAAATACGAAAAAGACAGAAACTTCCAGAGACACAGTAAAGAAGTGAAAACGTTTGCATAACATTATAAAGTATATAATAGCGGAGTAGCGGCAGCTTTCTCCGCTATTTGCTTATATTAGCACCAAAATACGGATATAATAACGAAAAGCTAATATCATGAAAAAATTATTCCTTATCCTGGGAACGTTTTTACTTTCCCTTAGTACGTATGCAGCTATGAACGTAAACAAAATCGACCCTCCGTTTTGGTACGCCGGAATGCAAAATCCCGAACTCCAACTTATGGTCTACGGTGAAGACATCGGTAACTCTTCCGTTACTGTCAACTATCCCGGCGTTTCTTTGAGCAGCACTGTCAAGCTGGAAAGCCCGAACTACCTGATTGTCTACCTGAGACTGGAGAAAGATGTGAAACCCGGTAAAGTAGCTCTCACTTTTGCACAAGGCAAAAAGAAAATCGTCAAAGAGTATGAACTGAAAGCACGCGGCAAGAAAAGTTGTGAACACAAAGGTTTTGATGCTTCCGACGCCCTCTACCTGTTGATGCCCGACCGTTTCGCAAACGGTAATCCGGACAATGACCAAATCCCCGGCATGGCCGAATACAAAGTAGACCGCAATGATCCGAACGCCCGCCATGGTGGTGACCTTGCAGGTATCGAGCAAAATCTGGATTACTTCTCCGACCTGGGTATAACCGCTCTCTGGTTCACTCCGGTACTGGAAAACAACATGACCGGTGGTTCGTACCACGGCTATGCTACTACCGATTACTATAAAGTTGATCCGCGTTTCGGCACCAACGAAGAGTATCAGCAACTGATATCCAAATGCCACGACCGCGGCATCAAGATTGTAATGGATATGATCTTCAACCACTGCGGCGTAGAACATCCATGGATTAAAGATATGCCGTCTAAAGACTGGTTCAACAATCCCGATCATGAAAAGAACTTCGTGCAGACTTCTTTCAAACTGACTCCGCACGTTGATCCTTATACTTCACAATACGATTTCGACCAGATGAACGACGGTTGGTTTGTTACCGCTATGCCGGACCTTAACCAAAAGAACCCGCACGTATATCGCTACCTGGTACAGAATAGCTTCTGGTGGATTGAGTATGCCAATATCGACGGTATCCGCATGGACACTTATCCGTATGCCGACTATGACGCCATGAGCAACTGGATGAAAGAGCTGAACGAAGAATACCCCAACTACAACACCGTAGGCGAAACCTGGGTTACCGAACCGGCTTATACAGCCTGGTGGCAAATGGATTCCAAACTCTCTGCCCCGAAGAACAGTAACCTGAAAACCGTTATGGACTTCAGCTTCTTCGATAAAATCAACACTGCCAAGAACGAGCAGACCGAAACATGGTTCAAAGGTCTGGATCGCGTGTACAATAGCTTCGTATACGACTTCCTCTACCCCAACCCGGCTTCCGTACTGGCATTTATCGAAAACCATGATACCGACCGCTTTCTGGGTGAAGGCGACAATCTGCCAATGCTGAAACAAGCTTCTACCTTGCTACTTACCACCCGCCGTATTCCGCAACTCTACTATGGTACGGAAATCATGATGAACGGTGTGAAGAGCAAGAGTGACGGATACGTTCGTAAAGACTTCCCCGGTGGATGGACTGGCGATACAGAAACTGCACTGACAGCCGCAGGACGCAGCAAGATACAGAACGAATGTTATAACTTCTACAAGACCTTATTGAACTGGCGTAAAGGAAACGATGTTATCGCCAAAGGTAGCATGGTGCAATTCATGGTTCAGAATGGTGTTTATGCGTATGCCCGCCAGCACGAAGGTAAAACCGTATTCGTAATGTTGAATGGTACAGATACCGAAACTACTGTTCCTTTGAAATTCTACAAAGAAATATTGAAAGATTCCAAACAAGGAAAAGATATTCTTAGTGGAAAGACAGTTGCATTCGGTGAATCGCTGACAATGGGACCAAGAGAATCATTGGTTATCGAATTATAAATCGTATTTCAATTATAACAGAAGGGTATAGAAATTAGCTTTCTATGCCCTTTCTTTATTCATAAAAGTATATTCTCTAATCTTTCTTCCAAACCTCCCCTCACAAATATTAGTCAAACATTTGACTAATTCCAATAAAAAGCTCTACCTTTGCGCCCGAAAAATAAAAAGCAACATAGCAATGGAGAATTACAATTCATCCCGCGGGCTTATCCAGCAAATGCTAAGAACCCGCATGGCATTCCGCCAAGCTCTGCAACGCGTTTTGAAACGCAATAACATAGATATCACCTTTGAAATGTTACAAGTACTGAGTTCCCTGTGGCAGGAACAAGGAATCAGCCAGCAGGCATTAGCCGAAAAGACAGCCAAAGACAAAGCTTGCATGACTAATCTGATGGCAAACCTCGAAAAGAAAGGCTGGATCATGCGCCAGGAAGATCCTAACGACCGCCGTAACCGACTTGTGTACCTCACTCCCGCAGGAGAAGAGATATCCGACCGTGTACGCCCGCTCATCAAGGATTTTTATACCCAGACGGGCCAACTGATGGGAATAGAGAACCTAAACGCATGTTCCAATCAACTAGAGACACTCTATGAGATATTCAACCAGTTCTAATTTTCTTCGCCTCTTGCTCATTCACATACTTGCTGTAGCTCCGCTGTGGCTAACCGCTCAGGAGAATGCGCATCTATTATCCGTAGACGAACTTTTCCGTCTGGGCACAGAAAACAGTCTTCAACTTAAAAAGAGCAAACTACAAGAGGTTATTTATAACGACCAAAAGAAGTCTGCATACACAGACCGATTGCCAGATATCCAAGTAGGTGCCAGCGCCGGAATCATAGGCCAGCCCGTCATCTTTCAGCGGGGACTTTCACATCCCGTGCGCCCCGAAACTCCGGACTGGTCACAAAACTATAACATCAGCTTGACGCAACCCCTCTACCAGGGAGGAAGGATACAAGCCAAAATACATCAGGCCGAACTTAAAGAGCAAATAGCCGCCCTAACCAGTGCCGACAACGAAGCCGAAATCAAGCTGGTACTGCTGCAACAGTACATGACGCTTTTCAGTTACTACAAGCAACGGGAAGTGCTGGCACGCAACATCGAAGAGTCCGAACACCGACTGAAAGATATCCGCCGGATGAAAAAAGAAGGCATAGTCACCCGCAATGATGAAATCCGCAGTGAACTGCAACTGACCAACGACCGCCTGGCCTATCAGGAAGCCGACAACAGCATCTCCATAGCTTCGCAGCAACTCGATATTCTGCTGGGACTGGACGAATCACAGCTGATAGCACCGGATACCACTTTACTGTATACCGCCGTCAGTGTGTCTGATTATGATACGTATGTACAATTAGCCTACAACAACTATCCGGGCATGCAGATTGTCCGCCAACAAACCCTGCTGGCAGAAAACGATATCCGGCTGACTAAAGCAAACTACCTTCCCAGCCTGTCACTGCATGCGGGCAACACCCTTGCACGCCCACTCAGCACTACGCTGGCTGACATGTACAACAACAATTGGAACATCGGCCTCAGCCTCTCATACAACCTGTCGTCTCTTTATCAGAATAAGCACAAGATGCACGAAGCCCGGCAGACGGTACAACTTCAAAAGTATGCCGAAGAACTCCTGATGCAGAACATCCGTATTCAGATCCGAACTGCCTACACCCGTCATAAAGAGGCCCTGAGCCGCATAGAAGCCCTGAAGCTCTCTGTCAGCCAGGCAGAAGAAAACTACCGGATTGTGCAAAACCGCTACCTAAACCAGCTTTCCATTCTCACCGACCTGCTGGATGCAAGCAGCGTGCGGCTGGATGCTGAACTGCAACTGACCGTTGCCCGTACGCAGGCCATTTACACTTACTATGAATTACAGCGAACCTGTGGCATGCTTTAATTTTTAATTATTAATTTTTAATTTACAATTGTAATCTATGTCCGAATTACAAAAGAAACATAAGCAACTGAAGAGATTAAGAATAAGGAATATCACCCTCAATACGGTATGTATCCTCCTTGCATTGGCGGGAATTTCATGGACAATCAATTATTTCTGGAAATACGTCCATTACGAAATCACCAATGATGCCGTAGTAGACCAGTATATAGCTCCGCTCAATATCCGCGCTTCGGGTTATATCAAGGAAGTCCGCTTCACGGAGCACCAGCCCGTGCATGCCGGAGACACCCTTCTCATTCTTGACAACCGGGAATACCTCATCAAAGTAAAGGATGCGGAAGCTGCCCTGATGGATGCGAAAGGTGCAAAAGACGTATTAAGTTCCGGCATTCAGACCTCGCAAGTAAATGTAGCCATTCAGGAAGCCAACATTGCGGAAACCAAGGCCAAGCTCTGGCAACAGGAACAGGACTATCGCCGCTATGCCAACCTGCTTGCCGAAGAATCCGTCAGCCAGCAACAATATGAACAGGTAAAAACTGCCTACGAAGCAACCCAAGCACGCTATCAGGCCCTGCTGCAACAAAAGGAAGCGGCAAAATCCCAATACTCCGAAACAAGTAAGAAATCCACAGGCATCGAAGCGAATATCCTTCGCAAAGAAGCGGATCTGGATATGGCAAGATTAAATCTCTCTTATACGATAGTCACCGCTCCTTACGACGGATATATGGGGCGCCGCACCCTTGAACCGGGGCAATTCGTACAAGCCGGGCAAACCATCTCCTATCTTGTACGGGGCAACGACAAATGGATCACCGCCAACTACAAAGAAACGCAGATTTCCCACATCTACATCGGACAGAAAGTACGCATCAAGGTCGATGCTTTCCGCGGGCATATCTTTCACGGCACAGTTACCGCCATATCCGAAGCAACCGGTTCCAAGTACGCCCTGGTTCCGACTGATAACTCCGCCGGCAACTTCGTCAAAGTGCAGCAACGCATTCCCGTTCGCATCGAGCTGGACGACGCCACTCCCGAAGAGATGAAAAGCCTCCGCGCAGGCATGATGGTAGAAACCGAAGCACTGAGAAAATAAGGAAGTCCACTGATGGTAAAACTGAACCTTCCACTCCGTCCCTGGGTACCGCAATGGCTGGGTATCGTCACTATGTTCGTGGTGATGTTCCCTATCATTATGCTCAACGGAACCTATACGGGAAGCATGCTGGAAGTCAGCAGTACCCTCGGGATACTCAGCGAAGACATCACAATGGGGTATTATGCGGCAGCGGCAGGTATGGCGGTAGCTTATCCCATCATTCCTAAGATTCGTGCGATCGCCACTCCAAAGACGATGCTGCTTACCGACCTGATCCTGCAAATTTTTCTCAGCTACATCTGCGCCCAGGTTGGCAATATGGACATCACCATTATATGCAGCTTCTTCATCGGCTTCCTGAAAGCTTTCATTATGTTGGAGTTTATTATTCAGGTACGCCCGTTCTTCAGTCCGAAGAATGTGCGTAGCGAGTTCTACGCCTACTTCTACCCCATCGTATTCTCCGGCGGACAAATATCCATGGCGCTGACGGCACAATTGGCCTATTACTATCAGTGGCAGTACATGTATTACTTTACAATCCTGTTGATGCTAATTGCCATTATCTTTATCCTGTTGTTTTTCCGGTATGCCAAGCGCCCCATGCGCATCCCTTACAAAGAAATCGACGGAAGAAGCATGTTTATCATAGCCGCTGCATTGCTTTTCAGCATTTACATATTTACCTACGGAAAGACATTAGACTGGTTCTCCTCTCCCAAAATACGGATTTATACGATTGCCATCCCCATACTGATTTACCTTTTCGTCCACCGGCAACGGACCCAGGAGAAGCCGTACGTCAGCCTGAAACCACTCTATCACCATAAATCCATCATCGGATACACTTTCATGGTACTGGTCATGTTTTTCAGTGCCAGCAGTTCCCTGATTACCAATTACCTGAACAGCATTATCCGCGTAGACAGCGTGCATGCCAATTCGCTCAGCCTGATGCTTATACCGGGATTTATTGTGGGAGCCATCATCTGTTTCTGGTGGTTCAGATGGCAGCGATGGCGTTTCCGCTATCTCATTTCCGGAGGGATGTTCTGCTACGTCATCTATCTGGTCATCCTCTACTTCGGTATCACGCCCTACTCCACTTACGAGATGCTTTACTTTCCGGTTTTCCTCCGCGGACTGGGGATGATGACTCTTTTCATAGCCTTCGGTGTATATGTAGTAGAAGATTTGGATCCTAAGCTCATGCTGTCTAACGCTTTCTTTCTGATATCCCTCCGCTCTGTGCTGGCTCCGGCAATATCCGCTTCTTTTTTCAGTAACCTGCTCTATTACTTACAAATTAAGGGGATGAACACCCTTTCGGAGCACATGACGCTCACCAATCCACTGGCTTCCTCCCGCTATGCGCAAGCCATGAACAGTGCCTTGGCGCAGGGACACGGATACGATGAAGCCAGCCAGTTAGCCGCCAATAACTTTTATTCCACGCTTCAGCAACAGAGTCTGCTACTGGGCATCAAGACTGTAATCGGCTATCTGCTGATTGCCGCATTGGTTATCGCAGTGGTTTCCGCTTTCATCCCTTTCCATAAGACTCTGAAAGTGGCTGTGGTGAAGACGGGAGACGATATGGTATAAAGATTATAAATGCCAGCTAATTCCGCATGCCATCTCCAGATAGTGCACACGTACACGTTTCGAGTAGCGATCCTCAATCTCTCCTGTCAACAGGTTTCTCTTTTCAAAAGTCTGCGTAGCCCGTTCAGGGAGGAAGATATATTTGGCCTCCACCGAAAAATGGAGTTTGCGCCAAATACGCCTCGACAACATAGCCGAAGTCTGAATAGCACTCATAAAACCGCCGGGTTCTGTAGAGAATGACTGATCATAATTAATCCAACGTACTACATTGGAATTCTTTTCTTTCACATAAAAATGAGAAGAATGTTCCTCTGCATCAACCATGTAATATCCCAAGCGCAACTGTAAATCCCATACCGGTTTATTCAGCCGGTAGGCAATGCCGAAAGCCATAGATAAACCGATCCCATCATCAAAGTCATACGCATCTTTTACGAAATGGTCATTTTCATAAGGTTTTCTCAACTTATTCCCATTTCCTTCTCTGATGAGAGGGGCTGAACTCATGGAAGAGAAGATTCCCCAGTGTGGAAGTACATAGAAAGTATAAGCAAAGCTCATGACGGGAACAGGAGAAGAAGAAATCCAGGATTCCCCACTCTGAAAATGAAAGGATACTCCGGTGGTTAAGTCAAGCTGATGACGTGAATTTCTATTTTGTGCCTGTCCGCCCATAATGCTCAGCAGTCCCACTGCCAGCAAAGTGATAAATAGCTTCCTCATTGCCTCTTCATTTATTGCATGGTGATCTCATCCGTTTCTTTGGTAAACTCTTCCCCTTTGCGGGTCGTCACTACGATTTTAAACCGATGCACTCCGGCTTGAGGAAGTGTACGGGGTATCTTATAAAAAACAGTCCCATACATATAACCGTATTTATAATCTGTCAATTGATCCTCCTGACGCAAAGGATAGTCCATGAAAAGTTCGTTCACATCCGTACCGGCAGGATGGGATTCATCATAAGCGGTAAGTGAGATAATCTGTATATTGGCGATGGTATCAGTCAGGATGTATTCATAATATGTTCCCTCTACAATCTCTTTCTCATATTCAAAGTCCAAGGGTATCCGCAACATATATGCCTGGCGAGATACCACTCCACCCACCGGAGCAACAGGCACGCTTCCGGTATTATCCAAGTGTTCCACCTTACCTATTCCGGTTAAGGTCACCTGACAGGGAATGTATTCCTCAAATTCCTCGCAGCACATTGCCGTACAAAGCAAAAAAAACAGTGCCAATAAAACGGATAACTTGTTTTTCATATTTTAGTTTTTTAGTGTGTAAGCAGTCTCACCTTTTAAGAAATGCAAGAAATTGTAAAATACTGCATAAGGGCACTAATAGTTTTGTGGTCATTGAAATACTGATTCAACAATTGAATCAGTATTTCAATGACCACAAAACTTATTATCAATATAGAGTTCCAGTCAGAATAAAACTAAAACAGGTTGGTATAACCATTACATACGCTGTCTTTCTTCCTCAGAAGCCGACTTCCCTTTATACTTGCTCTTTGATGCATTAAATTTATATCGCACGGAGAACTGCCATGAACGAGTATCCAAGTTCTTATCTATCAAGGAAACTATTGGATTAACCTCCATCAACCTCTTCTGTTTGTACGTACCCAGTATATCATATCCCCTTAAGTTCAGAATAAGATTACCTTTCATGAAAGTTTTCGTCACCCGTACATCCATCCGGAACTGGTCATACAAGTAAGTCAGGCTCGAGTGCCCCTTTGATGTGCCCTGAAAATCCAGCATCACCACGAATCCGACAGGCAGGCGGAACGTGTTCTGCAAACTATAACGCAAAAAGGGCTTTTCATACTTCTGTCCTGTATCTCCATATTTGAAGTAGTCTTTCGATACGCCTAACCCCGCAACCGGCTCCCAAAAGCCTAAACGGGGAGAATAGTAAACCATAGCCATCAGATTTTGTGTATGATCCATATTCTCCGGAATATACATAACGATATCTTGTTTTTCACCATAAGGATGTGGTATCAATAGTGACATATTATCATACATCTTATACGAAACCATCAACTTAATTTTCTTCCACAGCAACGAATATGAGATATCATCTATTCGGGTAGGTTTCAGATACGGATTACCGGTTTCATAAGTGTAAGGGTCATCATATTGAATGCTGTTCCGAAGTTGATAATAACTTGGCCGCTGAATCGTAGCACGATATCCCAACATCATCTGTACCTTATCAGACCGGTAACTCACCGAAGCCTGTGGAAAGAAATCTTTATATGTACGGCTTTGTTCATCCACTTTATTGCCATTCTCAAAATAATCGAAACCGACATTTTCAAAACGCAGTCCTAAATTAAACATCCACTTGTCTATACTTTTTGAATAACTGAGAAAAGCCGCAAACAACTTCTGTTTCGACATATTCTCATTAGACGCAAGCGAAGGAGCTCCCTCATTTTCATCCACCCAATAAGTCTGCTCATTGGTCGTATGGCTATATTCCATACCATAATTAAAATTACTTCCCAATAGAGGTGTAGATAAAGTAAGTTTGCCTGCATATAAATCATAGTCCTGTAAAGAGCGCGTACCCACTTCCACTTCATCTTCTCTTTCGGAAACAGAAAAATCATGGTTTTCACTGCTGCCTTTAGCATAGTCCATATCCAACTGCACTTTAAGCCAAGGGGACACATTACCGGTATAATAAGCATTCAGAAGGTGAGAATTAGCATTCATATCTACCTTAGTGTTCGTTGGAAACTCCTCTATTGACACACGATCCTTTGTTACAGCCGATACTATATCCACTCCACCTTTATAATAAGGAGTACGCGTATAAACATACTTGGCACCTATAGAATGTCGTTCGTCTAATTCATAGTTGAGTCCTCCCTCCAGATAATGAAACTTATTATGGACCTTTTGCGTGGCAATCTGTTGTACAGCCGTTATGTTTTCTTCCGCTTCCAAAGTCTGCATCGAATTAATATCAATTTCACGTTGTTTCTCACTATACCCGTAATAAGCAAACAGGTCCAATTTATTCTTACGGTAATTCAGATCCACCGCTCCATCGGCAGAAATTTTGCTCCTGACATCCATTCTTCCGAAAATCTCACCGCCTATCCCCTCTCCGGGTGGACGTATGGCTTCAATCAGAACCACTGCACTAACAGAAGCATCATACTCCGGTCCGGGATTAGTAATCACAGTAACTTTCTTTATATGTGTAGAACTCAACCTCTCCAATTCATGATCATTCCTTACCAGACGATTATTGATATAAATCAGTGGAGTACCTTTACCCAATACACTGATAGCATCTCCATTTTTCACGATAAAAGGTTGTTTTTCCAGAACATCGTTGGCTGTCCCCACATTCTTCAGCGGGCTATTTGCCACATCCATGGCAATGCCACCATTCTCCATCTTAAAATGCTGACGAGTCCCCCTAACAACTACTTCACCCAACAAGTTGGTATCTTCTTCAAGTTTTATTGTATTCAGAACATTCTGCTTTACCGCCACAGATGTAGTCACATATCCCAGATAGCTGACCTTAACAACCGGATTTTCTTTTGTAGTTTCGAGCATAAAGTTTCCTTCCATATCTGTAACCGTTCCGACAAATGTCGTAGAGTCCTTATCCTGTACGATAACGATATTTGCAAATGCTAAAGGTTCAGAAGTACTCTGATCAATCACCCTCCCTTTTATTTGTTGTGCATAAATTGTACTCACACAAAAACAAAGAAATATACCTATCAGCCAAATTTTCTTTTTCATAACAATAATAAATTAAATTATTTATTTCTTTTTTTCTCAAGTAATGCTGTCCAGAGTTCTTTATCCTTCCTGATAAGTGCAATAGTCAGCAACATTCTATCTATGCATTGTAGAGTCAATTCACAAGCGCATTGATCCGGTTCCGATAAGAATCTATTTGCTTTATCATCAAAAAAGCGTTGAACAGTACATCCACCACATAGTTTTTGTGCCCAACACAGTTTACATTTATCATTATCTTTGAAATTTACATCTACATCAAATGGCTTATACAATTCGGGAGAATTATATACATTCGTTCCATTTATATTTCCTAATCTACATTCCCTAATACCATTAAGCATTTGGCAAGCAAAAATATCTCCATCTGCTCCTACAGCAAAACGCGTGTCAATTATAGGGCAAAAATCATTTTTTTTCCTATTTGTAATAGAATGAAGTACCGCCCAAAAATCCCTCGGTAAGTATTCAAAATTTGTATCTATCAGATACTTCCTGTCTACAGAATCCCAATAGTCTAACAAGTTCTGGGACTTTAAGCATAATGTCTTTTCATTCACTATGCTCCCATTTATCCCAAACTCATTTTTAAGAGCTTTCGTTATATCATCATGAGTGTAATGCGCATCAATATGAGATTGAGTAAAAGTAGCTTCATAGGATATTTTGACTTTAGTTTCCTGAAGTATAGTATGAATGAACTGAGATATCTTTTTATAACTACCTTTACCATTCCGATACACCCTATTAATATCATTAATATCTTCAGGACCATCTATACTTACAGTAATAAATGAAATATTATTTTTCACGAACTGTAAAACTGCAGGAGTCAAAATTGTACCATTCGTTATAATAATAAATACAGGTAACATAGATAGTTTCCCTTTTTCTTTATACATTTTAAAACGGCTACAAACCAACTCCATAACTTCAATATTGAGTATAGGTTCTCCACCAAAAAACACTATTTTTTCAACCTGATCAAATTCTCTAATACAAAAATCTACAAAATTTTCAGCTGTTTGCCTTGTCATCAAATTACGCACTTGCCCATAATCACCTCCTCCGGCATAACAATATTTACATCTTAGATTACAATCATTGGCCACATGCAAAGTAATTCGTTTGATAACTTTTCTACGTTTTATTTTGTTATCATTCCGAATGGTATTATCAATGTTTAAAGATCTATATAGAGATTGAATGAATAAAGAAAGATTTTCCTTTTCTCTACTCATTTCTAAAACTTTCTGAACCGCTATTCCTTCTTTTAAAGCTAGTAAAGCATGATATACCGATTTATCTATTAAGCTTAAACTATTTGCAGGATAGCAGTATGCCAGATAGATATTTTTCCCTTGTATTAAATGTAAATTATTCCAATTCATATATAGATAGTTTTTCGTTTGTACACATAAAATTGTATCAGAAACAATCTTTAACAAAAAGTTCTGATACAATTTAGCTCATGAGGCCCACTGTTTATCAACACCAGCAGATAAAGCCTCCTCCGCTCCCCTCATCTTTTTTTTCCAGTTCCTCCTCTTTATCTCCCTGTGTTATATCAGCAACTCCACCTTCAACATTCTCCAGTTCTGTAAGGTCCAACTGTTCATTCACAAATTCTTCTTTCCGATTAAGTTTACTTTGTTCGTTTTGAAGATCTTCATTTTTCACATTGTCATCAATCATAATAATAGTTTTTTATTTGTTTTATTTGTTCCGCTATAGACACTTTTCAAAGTAGGGAACACTCAACTCCAAAAAGTTTTTCTAATATTTATAGGTAATATCAGATGCTTGATTATTTATCTTATGATGCAAATGTAACCTGTATCAGTCTACTTTAACAGGACTCAAAAAAAACATAAGAAAATAAATATATTTTCGCATTCAACCCACTATCAGATTCTTTGTGAAATAAGCACATACCAAATTTTAGTTCTATAGTAAAGAATTACCATGGCTATACCGAAGTTAAAGAACAGACAAACCTACGCGGTTTCTTATATATAAGGTAGCCCCAAACAAATCATGGCAAAGGTTTTAAAAGATAATTGAAGCTGTTTCTCCAAGATTTAGTATTTTTGGCAGTTGTAATAAGCCGTTAAGCCACCAGAGCCTGCATGTTTTAATATCGTAGAAAATGATAGTTGCACTACATGCAGTAATTGTTGAGGTAAAAAGTAAATTGCGAGATGCTTCATTACCACGAAAGTAAAGCAGTAAAATGATTAGTTTGAATAACTTGCTATGACTACAGAAGATAAAATAAAGTATTTTGAGAATCGAGAAGATTGGAGAAAGTGGTTAATGGACAACTTTGAAACCTCCTGTGAAATATGGTTTGTATTTCCCTATAAGTCGTCCGGCAAAAAAAGCATTTTATACAATGATGCCGTTGAAGAAGCCCTTTGCTTCAATTGGATTGACAGTACAACAAAACCACTTGATAAAGATCATAAAATTCAGCGTTTCACACCCAGAAACCCTAAAAGCACTTACTCGCAAGCCAACAAAGAAAGGCTTAAATGGCTATTGGAAAATAAAATGATACACCCGAAATTTGAGGAGAAAACGCGAAGTATTTTATCTGAGCCTTTCATTTTTTCCAATGATATAATTAATAAATTGAAAGAAGATGAAACGGTATGGAAAAACTATCAACCATTTTCCGAAGCATATAAGCGAATCCGAATAGCGTACATCGAAGCTGCGAGAAAACGTCCTGAAGAATTTGAGAAGCGGTTAAACAACTTCATCAGCAAAACAAAAGAAAACAAAAGGATAGTAGGATTTGGCGGAATTGAAAAATACTATTAATCAAAAGATTAGCATCATAAATAGAAAAACAATTTAAAATGAGGACTGAAATACTTGACTTCACCTTTCTGATGTAGTATCTTTGTAGAAGTTTAAGAATAGAACTCTAATATAAACCTAAAACTTTAGCAAATGGAAAAATCCAAAGAACACCGTAATATTCTTACAGCAAAGCATCATAAAGCGAATAAATCTGACAATATTTTCAACAAAACAGATATCAGATATATACTTACTGATAGCTTACTCCCAAGCTATTCAGGCTGATTATAGCTAATCCGAGTGAATTTCACCCTAAATAGCAACGAGTATAAAAGAAGTAAAGGCAGTATTTCCTCACAAGGATTACTGCCTTTTTTGTTGAAATATATCTAAATCAGGTGTAATTACCATTTTTTATGCTGTTAATAAACACGGAGAATATTCTTAAAAAACGTAGCTATTATTCTTTAAAAACGCTGATTACGGTTATTAATAGGGTACTTGTTATTGACTTGAATTATTACTTATCTATTTATACCTAAAATTCTCGATACTTCTCTTCACTATAAATGAAATCAGTACATTGATTATCCCGTCATTTTTTTCCGGCCGAAAGTACTCAGAGCAAATATTTTCAAGATTCCCAGTTTATCACCATCAAACCGATATATTGACATTAGTCCATCAAGTAGATAAAAGCTATCTGTTCTAATACTTAAAGTAATTAAAACCACAATCATAGTAGTAATATATGGATATTTATAGCCATATTTATACTATAAATAGTAATATATTAGTTCATGAATAATGGTAGTTATAAAAGAAATCACATCGCGAATAGAAAATCTTTCGCATGAATGGATTTATATTTTCCCTTCTTGTAGCCATCATAATCTATTCTTCTTGTGTATTAAACAAACGGGGTAAATCTCCGACAATTGGAATTCCTCCATACTTTCCGGATAAGTAATCTTTTTCAAAGCTGATGCTGCCAATGACAATGTAGATTGTGCTTTGATACAATACTATTCTGCCAAATAACTCAATGATAAAGTAGCTAAATTCTTTGCTTGAGCAAAGAATTTAGCTACTTTATTAGTCATAACCGCAATATAGCAGTTATAAATAGTCATAGTTAGTCATACTTCAGTTATAACTCCAATTTATGACTACTTCAGATACCATGTTCTGCCTTTAGGAATAATCGTTCCTGCACCTTTCATTTCAGAAAGAATATTTCCAACCATTCGTTCTTGCTGTTCCTGAGTTTTGGTTTTAGGAAGAACATCTTTGAGATATTCGAATATTGCATCACGCTTAGCACCAACTAAACCTGCATTTTGAAGATACTGCAAAATCATTTGTTGTAATTTAGCTTTATCCAATCCCCTATTACGAGTATAATCGGATAATTGCTTTGTTTTTTTAGCTATATCAAGCGATATGCTATATTCCAATACATCTCCTTCCAAAAGCCCCCTACCCAATAAAGCAAGTACATGATCTTCAGAAATACGATGTCCTTTTTGCACAGCGTCCAACAGGATGCAATCTTCTAATGTCAAGGTATTGTTCTCTTTAAGTAACTTAGTGTATTTCTCATTGATGGTGTTACCATATATTTTCACCCCAACTTCTTTATTGAGTGCATCTATCTCATAATCAGGCATAGGAAAATGGCGACGCCATTGCTCGTTGAACATTTTTTTTATACCGCGACTCACAGTATCAATCATGTTAAAGTTTACCATAGCACGACAAAGACATTCGTTACGAAAATGTCGTTGCGGTCCTTTAGTTGCTAATGCTTTTTGCAACGTGCCGGGGATGAAACTGCCTCCATTAGCATAATAGAGAAAATCCGGATTTTCTACAAAGTTGATGCGTTGTTGCAATGTGTAGTCTTGGTGGGCGATAGCGTTATGCAGAGCTTCACGGATGGTGTAATCGTCATATTGCTTCATCGTTTCAGGAAACAAAGTTCCACCAGGTAATTCTCGCATAGTCAAATTGCGTATCTTACTCAAAATTTGATCTACAGTAAGAATAAACGGTACGGTAAAGTGTTCGTAGTCAACAACCTCTTGACGCCCATCCCGCAAAGTCCAGGTCACTTCAACTACAGCAGGACGAAGTTTGAAAACCGAAACTGTTTTTCCCAATAGAATAATAGCAGCGCGAGTCAGTTTACCGTCTATCATTATACCGCTATTGCAAAGTAACTCCTCCACAGTCCAAGTATCAATTTCCTCAGTAGGAATCTTAGAAGCATGAACCTTTTTAAACATTACACGTGCTTTAGCCACAGCCAATTCGTCCAAATCTGCCAATGTAGCATTAGGTACAATCTCGGCTGACCAATCTTTAGCTTCAAATATCGGCTCTTCAAGAATTGCAGCAAGCCTCTCTTGTGTCATTTCCACCAACGAATCTTCTACTCGTTGCCACGCTTTTTTATGTGCATATACCGGACGGCGAGGCAAATGTTTAGGAATATGGACTATCCATACCGTTTTGTATGTATCCTCTGTCGTATATTCATCTATGCTCAGACCCTCCGATGAGAGGTTGATACAATGTTCCAATAGTTTCCATACAGCAGATTGGAAATTCAAATCAGAAAAACTTTTTGAACAACTTTTTTGAGCAAACCAGAACAGACCTTGCTATATTCAAGTGAATATCAAAAAAATGAAGTGACGAACGAAAGAATGTAGTACAACATTTTGCTTTTTTAAAGAAATAATTTATTTTTGCTTTCAAATAGATTACTACTATGCTTTTATCTAATAAATATATTGTTTGTATCTGGGGAATTTTACTTGTACTATCATGCACAAACACCCACACGGAATCTTCACCAACTCTACTTCCTGAACTGGCGCAAGCAGAAAATTGTATGTATGCATATCCCGACAGCGCACTACATATTCTTGAAAAAATGACACCACCCAAGGTTACTGATAAATATCAATATGCAACGTGGTGTCTGCTACTATCGCAAGCGAAAATAAAGAATTATGTAGAATTGGAATCTGACAGCTTAATATCAATGGGCTATAAGTATTTTCAACAAAAAGAAAATCCACAGAGAAAAGCACTTGCAGGATATTTGGAAGGTATATATTATAATGATGAAAAACACGACGCTGAAACCGCTCTGAAAAATTATTTAGAAGCTGCTACAGAGATAGAAAAGACGGAAGATTATCAATTGGCATATTTTATATATGTCGGAATAGGAGAAGTATATGTATTTCGCTCTTTACCCGATTATGCAATTGATGCCTTTCAGAAAGCGTATACTTTTGCTAAGTTATCTAATAATAAAATACATATGTCTTTAGCTTTATCATATTTAGGTAGAGCATATTCAATAAAACCAGATGCAGGCAAATCCATTAGTTATTATAAAAATGCATTAGAAGTCGCAAGAGAAACAGAAGATAAAACTTCTATAACTATTGCATTGAATGAGCTTGCAGTTGTTTACGAAGCATTTTTAAAAAACGATAAACAAGCTCTGATATACGCCTTGGAAGCACTACACATAAATGAAGAGAAAGAGTCTCTACAAAACTACTTAACAGTGGGAGATATCTATCGACAACTAAACATGAACGACTCCGCTCAATACTATCTTAACAAAGCTGCCACATCAAACAATATATATACAGTATGTGGCGCATATCAATCACTCTATTATTTAAATCGTACTATACCCAATAATTATGCTAAAGCTATGGCATATTGTGATAAGTTCTACACATACATAGATTCAATTACCAAAATAGAGCATGGCAAAGAAATTATAGCTATGAGAGAAAAATATAATCATGAAAAACTATTAAACGAAAAAAAAACATTGCAGATAGAGAACGAGCAGATTATACAAAACTACTTATATATTTCATTATTTATCGTAATAATCATAGCATGCCTCATTTTCCTCTATCAGCGTAAATTGATACAAAAAGAGCGGACCATCCAGATGCAGGAAGAACAGCTCCGCATCAACAATCTGCGAATACACGACAATGAGATGCAGATGACACAAAATGAAGTACATATAATGCAACTCTCTGAGCAATTGGCTGCAAACGAAGGATTGCATGAGACAATGATGGAGCAACAAAACGGATTGAACGAACTTAAAAGAAAGAATAAAAATCTACAACAGGAAACTATTCTACTACAACAGAACATGGCAGAATATTCACAAAACATGCAGGAAACACTAAAAGCACAATTAATATCCTTCGATGCAATAGCAGAAGAAAATGCACATTTACGTAATCGGGAAGAATTCTTGTGCAAACTACTAATTCCATATATAAAGCCGCTGGATTCTCTCATAAAATCGCCCAAACAACTCACAGTCGTTCAATGGGCGGAAGTAGAAGAAAATATAAATAAGCTATACAACAACTTCACTCTCCGCCTAAAAGAACAATTCCCATCGTTCACCGAAAATGACCTGCAAGTATGTTGCCTTATTAAGTTGCGCATTTCTGTATCCAACATGGCAGAGATACTGAATATTTCTCCGGCATCTGTCTCTAAACGGAAACAACGGATAAAAGAGCAGATCATAAAGGAACTTGGAGACAGCTTCGACAAATCACAACTCATTGATATCTGGATATGGGATTATTAAATCATAGCATGTCCAGATTCGAATAAAAGTTTTTTCATACATTTCTATTTATTAGATAGTTATCGGAACGAGTATGTCCATATGATGTCCATATTACGTCTATAATAATTTAATAATTAACCGCTAAATTTGTTCCCAGAGAATCAAAAGACAAACAATTATGAAAAACTATGTATGTTATTTATCAATCTGCATGCTCTTTATTATTAGTAGCTTGCCAATACAGGCGGAAGAAATAGATTCTTCCACTAAGTCAACGATAATTCTTAAAGGAAGATGGGAAATATTAAGAAGTCTCTCTCCCATCCCTTTTACCACCTCCGTCAGCGGTGACCAGCTAATTTTGAAATGCACCTCCCCTGACTATGACATAAATATCACCATTGTCAACGCCAATGGCCAATCCGTATGGCAGCGTGATATTGCAGCACCCGAAACATCTTTTGTTTCCATTCCTCTCGACAGCTTACCTCAAGGTAGTTACACGATTGAAATCAGCAATGATTACGGTGGTTACTTGCAAGGTATATTTCAGCTTTAGTTATGGAAAAGGAGAGACAGACTTATGAAGCCTCTCCTTTTTCTTTTCTACCTCTTCTTATTCAATACTAAAAACACACCATTATGAAAAATGTCGACTTACAGAAAATCATTTATATGAATACGCTGATTGCACATCGACGTACAGGTACACCGGAAAAATTTGCTCAAAAGTTGAATCTATCCCGATCCGCCCTCTTCGAATATCTAACTTTCCTGCGCAAAGACTTGATGTTGGAAATACTCTATAGCTGCTATAGCCAGACATACTACTATGGAGAGAAGGATTTCTGCGCCCTGATGGGTGGAGAATGTTGCAACAATTGCCAGCGATTTCAGAATCAATAAACCAGCCTACTATGAAATTCCCTTTCTATAAACAACTGGACGGCATGGACTGCGGTCCCTCGTGCCTGCGAATGATAGCCAGATATCACGGAAAGAAATTCTCCGTGCAGCAACTGCGCGAACAATCATTCATACAACGCACCGGAGTGAATATGCAGGGTATCAGTGAAGCGGCCACCAGCATAGGTATGCATGCCACAGGCATTCGTACCACCATCGACAAGCTGAAACAGCAGTCCAGGCTACCTTGCATACTGCACTGGAATCAGATACACTTTGTGGTGCTCTACAAAATCGTCCGGAAGAAAGGGAAAACTTACTTTTATATTGCCGATCCGGCTTACGGATTACTGAAATATGAAGAAGAGGAACTAAAAAAATGCTGGATAAGCACCTCGCAGGGAGGCATAGAGAAAGGAATAGCCATGCTGCTTGAGGTAACCCCTCAATTCTATGACACAACTCCCATCAAGTACGAAGGCATATCGCTATGGCATCTGCTGCGCTACGTACACCCTTACCGGAAGATGATAGTTCAGTTGATTATAGGCCTGTTGGCAGGCAGTGTATTGCAACTCGCTTTCCCCTTCCTGACACAAACCATCGTAGACCAGGGTATCGGGCATCGTAACCTGAACTTTATTCAACTGATATTGGTGGCCCAACTGATGCTGGTATTCAGCCGCACACTGATTGAAGTCATACGACGCTGCATCCTGCTGCACATCAGTACGCGCGTCAATGTAGCCTTGATATCGGACTTCCTCGTCAAGCTGATGCGCCTGCCCATGCGGTTCTTCGACAGCAAGCTGGCCGGCGACCTGATTCGCCGCATCGAAGATCATAAACGTATAGAGATGTTCCTCACCCAGTCCGTACTGAGCATCCTGTTTGCAACTATCACCATCATCATCTTCGGTGGAGTGCTTGCCGTGTACAACCTGAAGATTTTCCTGCTCTTTCTCCTTTTCAGCATCCTCTACGTAGGCTGGGTAAAGCTCTTCATGCGCAAGCGTGCCGACCTCAACCGAAAGAACTTCGAACAGATGTCCGTCAATCAGGACAACCTGATGCAAATGATATACGGTATGCAAGACATCAAATTGCTGGGATGCGAACAGCAAAAAAGATGGGAATGGGAAAACATACAGGCTTCCCTGTTTCATATCAACATCAAATCGCTCAATCTGGGGCAATGGCAGCAAGTGGGCGCAGTGCTCATCAATGAGGTGAAAAATATACTGATTACCGTGCTCTCCGCCACCGCCGTACTGAATGGAGACATCACACTGGGTATCATGTTATCCATACAGTACATCATTGGTCAGATGCAAGGCCCGATAGAACAGTTCGTATCCTTCATGCAGCAAGCGCAGGACGCCCAACTCAGTCTGGAACGGTTGGGAGAGATACACAGCAAGCCCAACGAGGAGGAAGACAAGGGAGCGGACAGCGACGAACAGATATCTGGCAACCAGTCCATACAACTGCAAGATGTGTTCTTCACGTACGGTTCGGAAAAATCGAAGAAGATTATCAAAGGGGTATCACTGGACATTCCCGCCGGAAAGACTACCGCCATCGTAGGACTAAGTGGAAGCGGAAAAACAACGTTGATAAAACTGATGCTGGGTTTCTATCCACCCACGGAAGGAAAGGTGTGCATAGGCGGGCAATCGCTGCAAGACCTGAGTTTCAAGCAATGGCGCAAGCACTGCGGGGTCGTCATGCAGGAAGGATTCATCTTCAACGACACCATAGCCAACAACATCGCTCCCGAAGATGACACCGTGGACAAAAAGAAACTGCTTTATGCCGTAGACATGGCAAATATACGCAGCTTCATCGAGACCCTGCCCCTGAAGTATAACACCCGGATAGGTAACACCGGGCAAGGTGTGAGCCAGGGACAGAAGCAGCGGATACTGATAGCCAGAGCCATTTACCGCAACCCCGATTACCTCTTCTTTGACGAAGCCACCAATGCACTGGACACGGACAATGAGAAAACAATCCAGCGGAATCTGGACCAGTTCTTCAAAGACCGTACAGTAGTAATCGTAGCCCATCGCCTCAGCACCGTGCGCAATGCCGACCAGATTGTAGTGCTAAAGGATGGCAACATCACCGAACAGGGAAACCACGACTCGCTGATATCCCAACAGGGAGATTACTACCGCTTAGTGAAAAACCAACTGGAACTGAACGCCTAAAAATGGAGGAGCACGCATGGAAGAAATCTACAAACCGGAAGACAAGGAAGCGGACAAAGTGGAACTGTACAACCGCGAAAATAACGACATACTGGGCGATATGCCCAACTGGCTGATACATACGGGAAGTCATATCATCTACGGGCTTATCGGATTATTAATCATCTTCGCCGCCCTGTTCTCCTATCCGGACACCGTGAAGACAGGCGTTACCATCGACGACTTATCAAAAACAGCATGGATAACGGTGGGACAGTCGGGAATCATAGACCGATTTTTCGTGGAAGACCGGCAGCAGGTGAAGCGCAACGATACGTTGGGTATTCTGCGTAATGCAGCCTCTATGGAGGATGTAAAGAAATTCAGCCGTGTGCTGGGAGACGTGGAGGCGTATTACCGCACAAACGAGATAAAGTACCTGAACCGTTTTCCGTTCGACCTCATCATGGGTGAAATGACCGGAGCTTACGGACAATTCACAGATGCCGTGCGTACGTGCATGATTTATGATGAATTCGACATCTTCCGGCAGAAAGAAAGATTCCTGAAAGAGGAACTGGCCATACTGAAGAAACAGCCCGAAAAGAATGAAATGAATATTCTGAGTGTCAGGCGCCAACTCTTCGACCTGAGAATGGAACATAAAAAAGAAGTGGCACTAAACCGGAGAACACTGGAACTGGCATACGAGAACATGATTAACAGCCTGAAGATGTGGGAAGCCAGATACCTGATTAAAAGCAGCAGCAACGGAACCGTGATTCTGGGGAAAAGCTGGGGAATAAGCAATGTGATAAATGAAGGTGACACCGTATGCTCCGTAGTATCGGAACAGAAAGGGCAGCCTACAGGACGCGTCAAGCTCTCGCAGGAAGAGGTTGCGGAAATACGGACCGGAGATAAAGTGAACATCGCTTTGAAGAAGTATCCGGTACATACTTACGGATACTTCACCGGCGAAGTGGCTTCCATCGCCTACGTTCCTTACAGCAAAAACTACGCAGTGGAAATCAATTTCCCCTGTGGACTGAATACCACAACCAAAGATGAAATAGAGTATGAGATAGGTCTCTCGGGAAAAGCCGAAATCATCACATCGGATCGGAGCATACTGAGCCGCATATTCACCCCGCTTTATCAATTAACCTCTAAATAATCAACATCATGAAAACTAAAAATTCCGCTAAGGGTGACAATCAACGTCAGGGAACACCTCAAGATGAGAACTATTCTCAAGAAGAATTGCTGAATATGGACGAATTGTTCGACCTGCAAGGTGGCATAGACGACAAGCAACTGGGAAGTTGTGGGCTGGGATGCTTTTCAGGTGCTACTTTCAATGAAAACACCGGCGACAAATCCATTAGGAATGAGTGATGTCTATGTGCTCAATCCTGATTACGGGCTGAGAGATGATATACATCGTTTCATTCTATTTTCCAAAGCAAACCGAAAGGGAAACGCCTCACCGAACTGGATATCGTTCATACATCCCGCCCATGCGGCCATGCTCAGCTTCTTCACGCACGAACGAAGCCTGAATGAGAACTGGCCATTGCTGGCTCTCTTCTTTCACTGTGACGCATCGAAAGCGGAAAGGCTGATACGCCCTTTCATGGAAAATCGGGAAGCATTCTTCACGACATGGCACGGAAAGAGAATATGTTTCCCCAGGCAATTGATTATACCTGTGGAAAAGGCAGGAACGGAATACCGTTTTCAGAAATTACCGCCCTGCACTCCTACAGGAATGACCGTCGACACGTGTACCAGACGGTTATATTCCGGTCCGTTGCTATTGACGCTGATGCTGACCAACCGCTGTATGACGCACTGCCGGTATTGCTATGCCGATACCCGCACGCAAGTGCAAAACAGATTACCCACCTCCCGCATTTTAGAATTGATACGGGAAGCAGCAGAACTGCCTGTGCAGCAAATCAACCTGATAGGCGGGGAAATCTTCCTGCATAAGGATTGGGATATCATTTTGGCGGAACTGGTAAGGCACCGTATAGAACCGGAATTTATTTCTACCAAAATACCGTTTACCGCAGAATGTCTGCGAAAGCTAAAACAAACCCATTATAAGAATCTGATACAAGTATCACTGGATGCCATCGATACAACGGTATTGGTACAGTCTTTATCCGTCGACAGTTCCTATGCCTCGGAAATGATGCGTGGACTCCGGATGCTGGATCAAAGCGGGTTGCCTTATCAGGTATCTTCCGTCCTTACCACTTACAATTGTGACCCTCAAACCCTGACCGATCTGTTCCGCTTTCTATCCACATTGAAAAATCTGCATGACTGGCGCCTTACGCCTGTCAGCAATTCCACAACAACAAAGTATCCGGGTTTTGCGGATTTAAAACCTTCCCATCAGAAGATCAGTGATATTTTCAGATTTCTGCAAGAAGCGGTCGTACCCAATGCGCATTTCCGGATTATTCTGAACCAAAGTGCCATAGAAAAGCAATATTATACAGATGAAGGAGGAAGTATGCACTTCAACGGCGCCGTCTGCTCCGCGCTGAACAACCATTTATTCATTCTTCCGGACGGAAAGGTTACTATCTGCGAACAACTTTACTGGAATCCCCGGTTCATCATCGGGGATGCTAAGAAATCCGGCTTAAAAGAGATCTGGCAGTCTCCGGAAGCATTACATCTCTGTAACCTTTCACGCAAAGACCTCAGCAGACAAAGCAAATGCAGAGCCTGTACCTATTTTGAAGAATGCTTCGAATACGGAAACCGATGTTGGAGCGATATCATCAAAGCATACGGCAAAGAGTGTTGGGACTATCCGGACCCGAGATGCCGCCTTGCTCCGGAAATGAAAAACCGGCTTGACTACTGACCACGAAAAAAGGCTGCCCTTTTTCAAGAGCAGCCTTCTATTCAGTCTAAAATCCCGTGGATTATTCAGCCAATTTACCGTCTGAACCAAGCACGTTGATGATCTTATGCATGTACATCTTTTCCATGTTGTCACGAGCCGGGCCAAGATACTTACGCGGGTCAAACTCAGCCGGTTTTTCTGCGAATACCTTACGGATAGCAGCAGTCATAGCCAGACGAGAGTCTGAGTCGATGTTGATCTTGCAAACTGCAGACTTAGCAGCCTTACGCAGTTCTTCTTCAGGAATACCGATAGCAGCTTCCAGCTTGCCACCAAACTTGTTGATAGTTTCAACTTCTTCCTGAGGAACTGAAGAAGATCCGTGCAGTACGATGGGGAATCCCGGAAGTTTCTCCATTACAGCGTCCAATACTTCGAATGCCAAAGGAGGAGGTACCAAACGACCAGTCTTCGGATCTACGTGGCATTGTTCGGGTTTGAACTTGTATGCACCGTGAGAAGTACCGATAGAAATAGCCAAAGAGTCACAACCTGTGCGAGTAGCAAAGTCGATTACTTCTTCAGGGTCAGTATAAGTATGATGTTCAGCAGAAACTTCGTCTTCTACACCAGCCAATACACCAAGTTCGCCTTCTACAGTTACATCAAATTGATGAGCGTAGTCAACTACCTTCTTCGTCAAAGCAACGTTTTCTTCGTAAGGCAGGTGAGAACCGTCGATCATAACTGAAGAGAAGCCCATATCGATACAAGACTTGCAAGTTTCGAATGTATCTCCGTGGTCGAGGTGAAGAACGATTTCAGGGTGTTTGCAACCCAGTTCCTTTGCATATTCTACAGCACCTTCTGCCATGTAACGCAACAATGTCTGGTTAGCATATTGACGGGCACCTTTAGATACTTGGAGGATTACCGGAGATTTGGTTTCAACAGCAGCCTTTACAATAGCCTGCAACTGTTCCATATTATTAAAGTTGAAAGCCGGGATAGCATATCCACCTTTAATAGCTTTCGCAAACATTTCTCTTGTGTTTACGAGCCCTAAATCTTTGTAATTAATCATTTTGTTTAAAGTTTATTGTTAGTGAATAAAAATTCTACGCAAAAGTAAGCATTATCCTTCAAATGGAAGAACAGGTTGGGAATAAATTATCGTATTATCCCCATTGAAACAATTCTATTTTAAAGCTATTGGATGATTTTAACAGAATATTGTAATCTCTATGTTACAAACTCTTTTCATCTGTAGCCTTCATCCGCCTCTTCTGCATACCTTTATATAGATAACAAAAAAACCGGAAAGCAAGTTTAGCTTCCCGGTCTTCGTTTACACATTATTATATATTACTTTTTCAAATAAATGATAGTGGGCAAATGGTCGCTGTAGCCATTCAACCAAACACGTCCGCCATGCGTGCGCAAGGGAGAACCTTTGTACTTGCCATCCTGCTGAAAAAGATACTCACGGATAAAGACTTCATTATGATCGTACTTCAAACCTTTCTTGGCTTTCAGCAAAGGACGGGAGACTACAATCTGGTCGAACAAGTTCCACTTGCCACGATAGAGCAATGTTCCCACGCCTTTATCTTCAAGGGTTTCCCACCAGGGATTATAGAATTCGCCCTTCTTCACCTGCTTCGTATACTTGCGTGCGCCCAGTGTAGCCATGCTTTCGTCCATGGGATCGTCGTTCATATCACCCATGACTATCAGTTTCAGTTTCTTGTCCGTACGCATCAGGGAGTCTGTCAATGCTCGCACCTGCTTGGCTGCATGTACACGTACCGGAGACTTAGCTCCACGGGAAGGCCAGTGATTGACGATGAAACAAACGCGTTCGCCTGCCATCTGCCCGTCTACAATAAGGAAACCACGTGTCAGGTGCACAGTGTCCCCCTCAAAAGGAGTGGAAAGCACCAGTTTGGAATTGGTAACGGTGAATTGTTCCGGATCATAAAGTAAGGCGCAATCAATGCCCCGTTTATCCGGACCTTCGTAATGCACGAATTTATAGTTGGATATAGCCGGTTGGCTTACCAAATCTGTCAGTACCCGGTTGTTTTCAGCTTCGGCTACACCGATAACGGCGGGTCCTTCAGGTACGCGGTCGCGCGATACTTCACTCAGAACTTTGGCAAGGTTCTTCAACTTGGCCTCATACTTCTCAGCCGTCCATGCATAACTGCCGGAAGGCAAAAATTCAAGGTCGTTCTTACCTGCATCATGAATCGTATCAAACAGGTTCTCAAGATTATAAAACGCAACACTATACAGATCCCGCTCGTTCTGCTGGGCACCTGCCGTAGTGACGCAGAGCCATAGGGAAATTAAGAAAAGTAGCTTCTTCATGCTGAATATAAATTAAAATACTATGCAAAAATCTGAAATAAAAAGCGATAAACCTATTTTTTGAGGGAACTTTTTTCTAATTCGGAGAAATGCACTGCCTTTAAACAAAGGTAGACTGTACCTTAAGCAAAAATAAATCTGAATTTATTTTGTATTATCTGCGACTTGCACTATCTTTGCGCTCTGAAAAATAAGACCATTACACTATTTATTACCAAAATAGTAACCGAATATAATAATTAAAAAAACAAATATTGAAATGAAAAAAGGTATTCATCCTGAAAATTACCGTCCGGTAGTATTCAAAGATATGTCTAATGGTGACATGTTCTTGTCTCGTTCAACCGTAAATACGAAAGAAACCATCGAGTTTGAAGGTGAAACTTATCCGTTGGTAAAGATGGAAATCTCTAACACTTCTCACCCGTTCTATACTGGTAAATCTACATTGGTGGATACAGCTGGTCGCGTTGATAAGTTCATGAGCCGTTACGGTGACCGTAAGAAGAAATAAAATTGACTTCTTTTGAAGTTAAAAAAGGGAAGACTTTCACGAAGTCTTCCCTTTTTTATTATAGGAAATTCCCTATCACTTTGTAGGGAAAAGAACGGGAAAGAGAGAAAACTCTTTCCTATTTTTGTATCAGCAATTTTGATTGCAAGTCAATTGTACAAACCATAAACGAATCCATATGAAACGTCTTATCACTTTCGTTATCCTCGCCGTCCTCCTCTCCACGGCAGGATTTGCTGCCAGACAGAAAGACTTGAGCGGCCCGATTGCCATAAAAGGCGAACTACAACAACAGTATGAGAATTTTCCTGCCGGCACTCCCGTAGTGATCCGCAAGGTAGTGAAAATGAAATCGGCAGACCAGGCAGGTCCCGACATTTTCTATGCAACCGAAATCAATGGTATACAATTCGCAGTACCTGCTTCTGCTCTGAAAACCATTAAACTCTCACCTCCCGAAACCAATCAGGAGTTTTGGCAGCAAACTTATCTGAAACAACATCTATATGAGTATTTCGGCGAACGCGGATATAACTCTAAGTTGCGCAAGGAAGTGGACGAAGAATGTCGGGATTACCTGTACAAGCTGGAAGAGATCGGCTATGAGGATGATTTCATCACTTCGTACGTACAGAATATCTTTGCGAAACTGACTGCCACCGGCATAGATCCCAATCGCAGCGAACGGTTGAATGTACGCGTCATCCAGTCGCCCGAACCGGATGCTTACATGCTGCCCAACGGCACAATGCTGATTAGTACCGGTCTGCTCTGCACACTTGATTCGGAGGATGAACTTGCCGCCATTATTGCCAATGAGATGTCTCATTTCGTACTGGACCATCAGGTTAATAACATCTACCGTGCTGAACGCCGTGCCAAGCGGGCAGCTTTTTGGGGAACTGTTCTTGCCGTCACTGCCGAAGTAGCTCTGGAAGTGGCATACTGGGATGACGACGATACGGCTTTAGGCGTAGGCGCTGTTGCCAGCATCGGAAGCGTTGCCGCCCTGCTGAATGTAAATGTAGTGAATCGCCTGGGAATGAATTACAAGAATAACCAGGAATACGCAGCCGACCGGGTTGCACGTGAGTTATTGGAATTCAAGGGGATGAATCCCGATGGATTGGCGTCTGCACTTTCCAAAGTCATCGGATACTATAATATACAGCAACGCGGTCATAAGCTGCTTCGTTACGGCAGCATCGACAACCTGAAAAAGCGAATAGACAAAGCCGGTGAGGCAGAAAACCAAATCAGTCATCCTTATCTCAAAGCGACATCGGATGTAGTGACTTTCAACGCAGCCATGAATATGGCAGACCAACGGTATGAAGAAGCCGAAAGGTTAATACAGAAGAATATCAATAACAATCTGGCTACCGACCATGATTACGTTATCTTAGCAAAATCACGGATGGCGCTTTACAACACAGAAGAGGTAAACGAAGAATGTGCCACTCTGCTTTGGAAAGCCAAAGAACTAGCAGGAGACAGTCCGAATCTTGACATATATAAACAGGAAATTCTATTGCTAATGCGCATGAATAAACAGGCTAAAGCCGCCGGCACATTGAAGGAATATCTGGGATTACTTTCCCGGTATCAGGAACAAGGAGTGCAAGGAGAAGAGGAAGAATGGACAAGCAAAGAAATAGCCTGGGCCAATCAATTATTAGATAAGATCAACAGATTATAAAGTCTTTTTCACCACAGATTACACGGATTTACACAGATTAAATTATCAATATAAATATCTGTGTAAATCCGTGTAATCTGTGGTGAAAAAGACTCCTCTTATTTACGGAATGGCGGACGAACCACTACCGCTTTCAGTTTGCGTCCACGCATATCAATGCAAATCTCCGTACCTATCTTGCTATATTCCGGTTTTACATAGCCCATACCGATACCAATCTTGCGAGTAGGCGACATAGTACCTGAGGTTACTACTCCGATAGCTTCGCCTTCTGTATTGAACAGTTCATATCCATGACGGGGAATTCCACGGTCCACCATTTCAAAACCGACCAATTTACGGACAGTACCTTCCGTTTTCTGCTTTTCAAGCATCGGACGATTGATAAAGTTCTTACCTTCAGCAAACTTGGTAATCCACCCCAAACCGGCTTCAATAGGTGATGTCGTATCATCCAGATCATTGCCATACAGGCAGAAGCCCATTTCCAGACGAAGCGTATCGCGTGCACCCAAGCCAATCGGCTTAATGCCAAATTCTTCACCTGCCTCAAACACGGCATTCCAAATCTTCATGGCAGCTTCGGGATAGAAGTAAAGCTCAAAACCTCCTGCACCGGTATAGCCGGTATTGGAAATAATCACATCTTTCTCACCGGCAAACTCACCATGCGTAAAGGTGTAATACGGCAGTTCCGACAAGTTTATACTCGTCAGTTTCTGCAAAGCAAGAATGGCTTTCGGTCCCTGTACGGCAAGTTGAGCCATGTGGTCGGAAGCATTTTCCAATTCAGCACCTTCGGTATTGTGCGAAACGCACCAGTTCCAGTCTTTTTCTATATTCGAAGCATTCACTACCAACAGGTATTTCTCCGGTTCATAATGATAAACCAGCAAGTCATCTACGATACCGCCTTCTTCGTTAGGAAAACAAGTATATTGCACCTTGCCCGGAGTCAGGGTAGCTACATTATTGGAAGTCACTTTCTGAAGAAAAGCCAATGCATTGGGGCCTTTCACCCAGAATTCTCCCATGTGGGAAACGTCGAATACACCCACAGCATTACAAACTGTGAGGTGTTCATCAATGATACCGGAATATTCTATCGGCATATTATATCCCGCAAACTCATGCATCTTAGCACCCAGCGAGATATGTTTTTCTGTAAACGGAGTGGTTTTCATGTCTTAAGGTATTAAATTATTTTATAGCAACAAGTTCGGCAATCTTCACGATGACCTTCATCGCTTTCTCCATATTCTGGATAGGAGCGAATTCATATCGTCCATGGAAGTTCAGACCACCTGCAAAGATATTGGGGCAAGGCAAACCTTTGAAAGAAAGCTGTGCGCCATCCGTACCACCACGGATAGGTTTCACATTCGGTTTCACACCTACAGCCTCCATTGCAGCAAAAGCCGTATCAATGATATGCATTACCGGTTCAATCTTCTCACGCATATTATAGTATTGGTCACGGAGTTCAAGTGTTGCCGTACCTTCACCATATTCAGCATTGATTTCACTGACAAAGCGTTCTATTTTCTTCTTGCGGCTCTCGAAACGTGCACGGTCATGATCACGGATAATATAAGCCACTGTAGTCTGCTCTACATCGCCGTTGAAACTGATGAGATGGTAGAAGCCTTCGTAACCTTCAGTATGTTCGGGGGTTTCATGAGCAGGTAACATCGCACAGAAACGGTTGGCCACACGAATTGAATTAATCATCTTATTCTTGGCATAACCCGGATGTACATTGCGGCCTTTGAAAGTGATTTTGGCAGATGCCGCATTGAAGTTTTCAAACTCCAACTCTCCTACTTCACCGCCATCCATTGTGTAGGCCCAGTCGCAACCGAACTTCTCTACATCGAATTTATGTGCGCCCAATCCTATTTCCTCATCCGGATTGAAACCAATACGAATCTTGCCATGCTTGATTTCAGGATGCTCTTTCAGGTACACTATCGCAGAAACGATTTCGGCAATACCTGCTTTATCATCTGCTCCCAACAATGTCTTGCCATTGGTAACGATCAGGTCTTCCCCTTTATGATCCAGCAGTTCGGGGAACTGAGACGGAGAAAGAACTACATTCTCTTCTGCACAAAGCACGATGTCCGAGCCGTCATAGTTTTGAACAATGCGGGGAGACACATCTTTGCCACTCATATCGGGACTGGTGTCCATGTGGGCGATAAAACCAATAGTAGGTACCGGCTTATCGATATTTGCCGGAAGTGTGGCAAACAAATAGCCATGCTCATCCAGCGTTATGTCTTCCAAACCTAAAGACTCTAATTCTTCTTTCAGATATTTGGCAAATACCATTTGCCCCGGAGTACTTGGAGTCACCTCTGTCTCTTCACTGGACTGGGTGTCGAAGCTTACATACTTCAAAAAACGTTCTACTAAAGCCATAATATTTACGATTTAATAATTTTCAATTTACGATTAAGAATATGAACTACCAATTGTCTATCAACAGTAGTCAATAGTTCTGCCGTAAAGGTAGAAAAAGGGGCGTGAACTGCCAAGCAATTCACGCCCCTTTTTACAAAATGTTAGTATTTAGAGTTACTTAAAAGCAACTACTTCCATCAAAACAATGTGTACAAACCTTACATTTCGGCAATCCGATGGACTCGATGAGAGTTTCCAGGGTATTAAACTTCAAAGTTGTAAGTCCAAAGCGCTCAGCAATAATGCTGACCATCTTCTCATATTCCGGAGAACCGGTAGTGGCATATTTCTCCAGATTCTTGTCTGCATCTCCCTCCAGTTCTTCTATAACGCGACGTGTAATCAGTTCCAACGGGCTCTTGGATGCCGTGAAACCTACAAACGGACAAGCATAAATCAACGGCGGACAAGCAATGCGGATATGTACTTCTTTGGCACCATATTCATACAATACCTTCACATTATCCCGAAGTTGCGTTCCCCTTACTATGGAGTCATCACAGAACAATAAGCGCTTACCTTCCAGCATGGCACGGTTCGGTATCAGTTTCATCTTTGCCACCAATGAGCGCATCTCCTGCTTACTGGGAGTGAAGCTGCGCGGCCATGTCGGTGTATATTTAGAAATGGCACGGTGATAAGGAACTCCTTTTCCTTCGGCATATCCTAAAGCCATGCCCACACCGGAATCAGGAATACCGCAAGCACAATCTACTTCAGAATCATCGTTCTGCCCCATCTTCAAGCCACTGGTAAAACGCACTTCCTCTACATTGCGACCTTCATAGCAGGAAGTGGGAAAACCGTAATATACCCACAGGAAAGAACAAATTTGCATCTTTTCCTCCGGCTTCCGCAATTGTTCCACTCCATCGGCAGTCATACGAACGATCTCTCCCGGACCGAGATAGCGGTCTATTTCATAATCCAGATTCGGGAAACTGCTTGACTCACTGGTTGCAGCATATGCCCCTTCTTTCCGGCCAATTACAATCGGAGTGCGTCCCCACTTGTCACGAGCCGCAATGATACTGCCATCTTCTGATAACAGCAGCATAGAGCAAGAGCCTTTGACACGGCGGTAAACATTTTCTATACCTTCTACAAAAGTTTTTCCTTGTATGATGAGTAGTGAGATAAGCTCGGTTTGATTGGTATTGCCTGAACTCAGTTCGGCGAAGTGCATATTTTGGGAAAGTAGCTCTGCTTCTATTTCTTCCAGATTCACAATTTTGGCTACTGTTACAATGGCAAAGCGTCCGAGATGGGAGTTAATGATGATGGGCTGCGGGTCTGTGTCGCTGATGATTCCTATTCCGACATTTCCTTTAAACTTATCCAGTTCGTCTTCAAACTTGGTTCGGAAATAAGTGCTCTCCAGGTTATGAATGGATCGGGCAAACATGCCCTCTTCTGCATCATACGTGGCAAGCCCGCCGCGCTTTGTTCCTAAATGTGAATTATAATCTGTACCGTAAAATAAATCCGTCACACAGCTCGCTTTGGAGACTGTCCCGAAAAATCCTCCCATAAATCCTATTATTTATTATTGATTTTAGTATTGACGGGCACAAAGGTACAAAGAAGTTTCTTCTCCACATTACTTTCCTACTAGACAATTTCTAAAAAAACTTATTTTTATGCAGGTTTCCGAACAGCAGATTAAACGTTTTGTTTAATTCGCAGATAAAAGAAATTATATGGTTCAGGATGGAAAATCACAGGAAATACTGTAATCCTCCCTACCCTCGCACATGATTTTGGAACTTCAGACTCTGTGATTACTTGGATTGTCAATGGTTATCAATTGGCTATTGTAGCGAGGTAATGGCCGGGTTATTATTAATTCCCTGGCCTCTTGCAACTTTAGTTGCCGCACTGGTTGCCGGTTATTTGATGGAATGTATTCATCCGAGAATATTGGGAAGTATCGGTATGGGGATATTTTGTATCAGGCTTCGATTAATCCTTTGCGGCATTGGTTTCGGACTTTTCCAGACACCGAATAGTAGTTTGAGGTTGTCACAAGCGTCAGTGTTGAAAGAATAAAAAAAGGCCGAAACTGAGCTTCGACCTTTTCTATATCTTATTTTAAACTACTTTTTCCAAACATAATATGGAATAAACAACCATCTCATAACCTTTATTACTGATTTGATCAATGTACAATACTCCATATAGTCAGAAATATAATCTTGAAATATTCCTTCACCGAACGATGCTCTATATATTTCATATTGTAGCATATTTTATCCGGTAGTATTTGCTCTACATATGCCTTGTCCGGATCCTCAGCCTGTCCTAAAATCGTATTTTCATCTACATATTCTATAGATGCATAATCCGTAATTCCCGGGCGAACAGACAACACTCTCCGCTGTTCTTCAGTGTAGAGTTCCACATATTTACGAACCTCCGGACGCGGGCCTACCAGACTCATATCACCTTTCAGTACATTGAATAACTGAGGTAGTTCATCTAATTTATATTTGCGGATAAAATACCCGATACGGGTAATCCGGGGATCTCGTCCGCCTACAGTTATCAAACCTTGCTTATCAGCTCCTATACGCATTGAGCGGAACTTATAGACATAAAAATCCGTCCCTCCACGTCCCACACGTAGCTGTTTATAAAACCCACCACCTTTACTTTCCAGACGGATAGCAATATACAGGAAAAGGAAAACAGGAGATAAGAATAGAATGCCCAGAAAGGAAAATAAAATATCAAAAAAACGAATCATCACCTATCAACAGTCACTTTAAGGTATGCATCTTTTACAGCTTTGATTATAAAATCCAGCTTTTCTTCATCCAACTGTGGATAAATGGGCAAGGAGATTTCACCTTTAAAATTCTCATAAGCTTGTGGATAGTTCTTTATATCATATCCCAATGAGCTGAAGAAGGAAAGCATCGGCATCGGGATAAAATGAACGTTCACGGCAACCTCGCTTTTCGCGATTTCATCAATCATACGATCACGCTGTTCCTCTGTGAAATCTTTGATACGCAATGCATAGATATGATATGAGCTTTCTTTTTCTCCATCTTCAGAAGGTGGCAAAATAGCCCAATCACAATCAGCAAATGCTTTAGAATAGGTATTGAATACTCTTTTACGTTCTTTCAGTAGTTCAGGATATTCCCGTATCTGAGCCAAACCGATAGCAGCATTTACGTCAGCCATATTTATTTTCATTCCCAGACCGACTATGTCATAACGCCAACCGCCGGCTTTGGATTTGGAAAAAGCATCTTTAGTTTGACAATTCAAACTCATCATACGCAATTCTTTGTAGAGTTCCACATTATCAAACGGTTCGGGCAAATTCAGGCAGATGGCTCCTCCTTCGGCCGTCGTCACATTCTTTACGGCGTGAAGAGAGAAGATAGCAATATCCGTTTCGCACCCTGTACGCTGATTCTTGCTGTAATAAGCTCCCAAAGAGTGGGCCGCATCATTCATAACAAGAATACGTCCCAATTTTTCCTGTACCAATGACGTCGCCTGAAACAGATTGCGTATTTCCGGTTCATTAACGAGTCTCATGATACGGTCATAATCACAAGGGAAGCCCGCAATATCTACCGGAATAATAGCCTTGGTCCTTGGCGTAATTGCTTTTCGAATAGCATCCACAGAGATATTGAAATCCTCTCCGGAATCTACCATAACAGGCTTTGCACCTGCATGAAGGACTGCTAATGCCGTAGCACTATATGTATACGCCGGCACAATTACTTCATCTTCAGCAGTTACTCCCAACCAGCGAAGCATCATAATGGCTCCCGAAGTCCATGAGTTTACACAAAGTACTTCTTTTGCATTAGAGAATACTTTTATCTCTTCTTCCAATGCTTTTACTTTAGGACCGGAAGTTATCCAGCCGGAACGTAACGAATCAACGACTTCGTTGATAACCGCCTCGTCAATATAAGGGGGCGAAAATGGAATTTTCATGATCTACTATATCGAATTATTTTAAATGAATCAAATATGTAAGTCCGCAGGAGAAATATTTCCCTTTCTGCATCATTGCTTGTACCCAAAAATGATGAAAGAGAAGATAATTCATTCCTATCAAAATATCATGTGAATCATATTCAGCTATTAATTTCAAATCAGACAACATGGAAGGGGAATAAGTTATTCCTCCGGCAATGCCATTCAGATGGTAATCATTACGACGGTTATAAAGATAAGATACATGTAGTCCTAATTCTTCTTTATTTACTGGAATATGTTTTGTCATTGCAACATAAAAGCGAGAAAAATATCCATTACCACCATCGCCCGAAGGCATTATCTCTCCACCCCTACTTTCTGTAAACGGATCAGATGTGCCTAAAACTACTGCTGGCATATATTTAAAGAATTGTTCTTCTTTCAAAACCCTTAACCGAAGCGAGAAATACCGATCCTGATTAGTGAACTTTCCCATTTGAGATTGCACTCCCCACTGAGGAGTTACCTTAAAAAGGGTACAAGTATATGCTATTTCCAAACAAGGGAAAATGGTTACATTCAAGTAGTAATTATATGTATTATAATTAAATCGAGGAGGAGTTAAATTCTCATTTAAAAATCCCCCACCAATCATAACGGTTTTATCTTGCTGCATTTCCGCCGAAGGAGAATGCAACAACCCTGTAACTCCGTAAGAATATTGAGGAAATAAATATACCGAATAACTACAAAAAGACAGAAGTAAACAGAGATTTCTAAATTTCATCTAATCCGATACAAGAACTTCTTCAAAAATGGAGGAGTAAGAGTCATTATAAACATCAAAAATGAAAAGAGGTAAGCAGACCAATCATAGTGAAGAGCCTTATTTATCATAAATCGATCTTTCAACATTTTCTTCGCCCGCTTAAAACCATTTCTTCTGTTCTTATAGAAATCGTCAGTGACACGAAAGAGTAATACCGTTTCATCCAGATTTGCAAAAATACATCCATTCATAAATCCATCAAACCATAGCATGGTATCTTGGTTTTTACGGTATTCATTCCGATAACCTTTGGCTTTATCAAAAAAGGATTTTCTAAACATCACAGCGGGATGTGCTAAGGGATCACGATATCTGAAGAATTTAAAACATTCTTGATGAGTTAAGGGGTATGTAACACTCTTGCCATTTCTTTCAGATTGTTCGTTTATTTCTTCGATGCGTCCTCCTACAACATCAACTTCAGGATGCAATAGTAAATAATTCACCTGATTCGCTAATCTATTAGGCACTGAAATATCATCTGCATCCATACGAGCTATAAAATCAATACTTTCTTTATGGCACATCATAATTAAATCATTAAGAACCATTGCCAAGCCTCTATTCTCAGGAAAATAAATGATTCTAATTTGAGAATGATTTTCATATTTTTGCAAACAACGATATAATTCATTTCCAATTGGCCCATCAATTCCGATGAAAATGATAATATTGCGATAAGTCTGTTTTAGTATGCTTTCAACTGAAAAAGACAAGTAATTAGCATTATCATTTTTATAAACCGGTAAAAGTACAGCAATATTACTTAAATCATACATATTTTACACATTAGGGGAATTCAAATATACATCATACAAATCCATATATTCCATAGCCATACGAATTGAAGAAAAATTTACAATTACATCATCCATCAAACTATCAATATTTTCCGTTTTCTTTTCCACACGCATCAATACTTCTTCCAACTCCTTTTGATTTCCTTTACCAAATTGATATTTCTGTAATAAAGGATAAATTTGTGAAAACTCATTAAAAGTCGGAATTTTACTACTCAACACTAACGCTCCTGATGCTAATGCCTCAATATAATTAAGCCCAAACCCTTCTGAATGCGAAGCACAAATTGAAACATCAGCTGCTCTTAAATAATCAGCAACATTAAATACATACCCCTTAAAAATAATCTGAGAATAATTTTGAGCCAAAGCCTTACATTCCTTTTCCTCCGAACCTGCTCCACAAAATAATAGCGAAGAATTTTTCAAATAACCTTGATTAACCATTGAAATATATGCTTTCACAACAAGCAGTGGATCTTTTAGTTTACTTAAATGCCCTACAACAACAATCAATAAATTTACATTTGCAAATCCAAGCTTCTTTTTCCAATATTGCTTATCATGAACTCCCAACACAAATTGCTCCATATTAACTCCATTATATATCATATGAATTAATATTGGAAAATTAAAATGAGAATAATAATCCTTAACTGATTTCGAGATAGATACAGCAGCAGATATTTTCTTTAATCGATATACATAACGATAGTGCATATACGTACCTATTATCCTCCCTCTTGAAGCCCTAAAAGAATCGATAGAAATACAATGTTGAGTGTCCAATTTTATAATATCCAAATTGACATAAGAACTAATCAACAATGGATGATAACCATGAGAATGCAACAATACAACCCTTTTTTCCAACAAACAATCTCCAATGATATGCGCTACCCTTTTTGTTCTCAATTCTAAATCCCAAAAAGAGAATTTAAAACCAATAACTTCAATACCAATTTCTTCAAATTTAGTTGTAATATTCTTATTTGGATCATCAGTCATCAATTTTATTACAATAGGTTTATATCGTGTACGGTCAATGTTAGCAACCAATTCATAAAGAACATTTACAGGCCCTGATTTTCTCAATTGATTAATTAAAAAAGCAACAACTTTCATTTTTTATTTTCAATAAATTCAAGAATTTTCAATACCCTATCTGAGTAATTTAATGTTTGAGCCGTCTTTATTGCAGAAAAAGACATTTGCTTACAAAGAGACTTATTCTCCTTTAAATATTTAATAGATTTAGCTATTTCTTCTACATCTAAAGGATTAATAAGGATAGCATTTGATGTATTTAGAATATCATAATTAAACTCCATATCCGATGAAATCACAGGCAATCCACAGGCTAAAGCCTCTACTATAGAATTACTACACCCTTCGGCCAATGATGGCAAAATAAACACATCTGCACTATTCAAATATAATGGAATATCTGAATGTTTTAATTTCCCTTTAAATAAAATTCCCGAACAATTAGGTTCTTCATCATTAGTTTCATCAGACATCGTACTACCTATAAAAATGGATTTTATAGAATCATCTTTCAATTTAGCAATTGCATCTGAAACTCTTTTAGCTCCTTTTCTATGTACAAATCGTCCGACAAATACTACAATAAAATCATTTACAGCATATCCTAATCTCCCTCTAACAATACTTTTTTCCATCCGATAAAATTCATCTAAATTAACGGCATTAGGAAGTATGATACAAGTATCTTTTTCAACTAAATTTAAAGCAATACATTCTTTCAGATTTTTAGTTGAAACACAAATAACGCCTCTTACTACACGTTTCAATTGAAGAACCTCTCTACTAGATATCAATTGCGTAAAAAAAATCTTATCTTCTCCAGATGCAACAAACAAAGGAAGCTGATATTTTATTGCACAAGGCATTATATTGTAGCCTGAAGTCCAAAAATGAGCATATACTATATCAAATCTCTCTTCTATTTTCTTGAAACATCTACAGACAGCCCACTGATTCATTTTCATCGTTATTCGACCCAGTAATCGTTTATCACCAAATGTCAAAACCTTAGGACGAAAAACTCTTATTATCGAACTACCAGTACGATACTCCATATAATATGGTAAAGCTTTATCTTTCCTTCGAATCAGTATTTTTGTAATACTCTGTGGAGCAATAACAAATACTTGATGGCCAAATCTAGAGAATTCTTCTGCCAATGAAGATATAAAAGCTGCAAACGGGTGTTCTGGTGTAGGATATGCACCAACTGATAAGCATATTCGCATAATGTTAAGAACCTATTAAAAAATTTAGTTTAAGTTTATCCGTCAATCGAATGAGTAATAAACTTAACTCTAGTACTATGATGGAAAGTATAAAAAACAATAAAAATATTAGTATAATATCCCAAGTAGAAGTTCCATAAGACCAAGAGGAAGGCAAAAAATATTTTAGAAAATAGACGAATATATAATGATATAAATAAATACCCAATGAGTTATTTCCATAAGTTCTCAAACGCGAAACATTATCTCCCAAAAGACGAAAAATATTAATGATAAACAGACAAGCCAGATTAGATACCGTCAACCATAAAACAAAGCCTATACAAGTTTTATCATCATAGTTCATCAGCATTATAGAAAAATACAGAATGCCACTCAATATAGTAATTTTGTTATTCCAAACATTAAAATGGGATGCAAAACAACTTACAATAAGACCGAATGAAAAAGACAGAAAAAAACGTCTTAGTTCTGGAAGAGAGAGTAAATATGATATTTGTACAGAAACAGAAGAAGTAACAAAAACAATCCCCACTCCCAATAATATAATTAATATTACAAATATACTTTTCTTCTGAATCTCTTTCTTAAATAGCTGCGCAATTCTATTTACACATAAATAGAAGCAATAATATGTAAACAAAGTCAACAAGAACCAATATCCCCCTTTAGAAGAGTCCAATAAGTATCTATCAAGTAAATTAGTTTGAAATAATAATGAATAAAAAAAAAACACCAACAGACAAGTCGTCAAATAAGGTATCACCAACTGCTTTATTTTCCCTTTAAGGAAAGAAAATTGTAGAAACGGAACCTCTCTATAACAGAAATAGCCACTTATAAAGAAAAACAACGACATAAAATAGCTGTGAACCACGTAGGATAAAAGAAGATTTTTCCAATCTAAAAATGTATTCAAATGAGCTAATACAACTGAAAATATAGCAAATCCTTTTGCCGAATCAAAATAACCAATTCTATATTTCATTCCTTGCCAATAAACAATTCATTTTCTAATCAAGACGTATAATATCAATATGAGATATCTTTTTTCCAACTACTTTTATAGGATAACACATGCTTCATTATAATATGATAAAATGCTATTTTTCCTCCAAATCAATATTTTCATAATACTCTGTGGAGCAATAACTGTAACTTAGTGTTCTAATCTTGAGAATTCTTCACTAATGAAGGATCATAAGAGACCGGATGGAAAAAATGATGCCTCACATACAGATGAAAAATAGTAATATTTCAGTCATCTATAACCGAGAACATAAAATATGATGAAAATCAACATCTAACTAGACACCTCTGATATTCATTTTTTCCGGCCAAATACCCCAATAATATGAAACAAAAACAAGATGGCTCATTAAAGAAAGCCATTGAATATAAAGATGTCAAAAAAAGCATATACACTATCAATGAAAACGAAGAAAGATTACATATTTTTTTCCTAAAAAGAAAATATCTAAAAAGAGACAGATAGAAAAAGAAGTAAATCACTATTCCTGTGAGACCCATACCTATCAAAAATTCAACCCAATCATTATGAGCATAATTACCAGCAATACAAACACTTTGACAAAAGCCAATTCCTATAAAGTAATCCATGACACTATTACTATTGCACCAATGAGAAAGCATTTTCACAAGTAAATAATCTCGTGAAGAAGTATTCCCTTCCAATGTATCTTCTAATCGTAATTGCAAATAAGGATTATTATTATATATCTCTATACCAATATACACTATTAAAGTAAATACTAACAATAATATAATAATATTCCGAACAAAATGTTTATTTGACTTTAGAAAGTAATATGCATAGATTACCAAACCAATACTATAAGCAAGTAATGCCCCTCGTTTAGCACTTAAAAGAATAAGAATAAGCGATAAAACAACAAACATGAATGCCCACTTTTTTTTTAGCATTGCAACATAAGGTAATAAGAACACAAAACGGTATGCTTCATTAATTGTCGTATCCGCATTTTTCTCATCTACAGCAAGGAACGTTCCCCGTATAAAAACCAGTATTGTAACAACAAACACACAAAAAAAGAAAGTTTTCAACATCCATTCACCTATCTCTCCTCTACGGCCCCAATAATATAATGGAAAAAAAGGTAGAACAGCACCAATGATATTTCTATACATAGGGAATGTACTTACTTTCCCAATTATTGAGCCATACAAAACCATAGGCGAAAATAAGAAGGATATAGTAACAACAACTACTAAAAGAACAAGAGAAAAAGCTATATTGGGAACATGTTTAGATAAAATAACTCCTAAAAAAAAGAAAAAACATAGAAGCAACTCTAACATTGCTATTCCTACACTTATAATTCCTTCTGGATACAATACTCCTTTCAGCTGATACAGTATTATCAATAAAAACAGAATCCATATCCATACATTAGTACCATTTTTCGGCATTTTCATTGGTAAACAAATCTTAGTTTACGACCTCTCCTTTCACTTTGTTATTCTTCAACGAAGGTAATTTTAACCATTTGCCGATTTCTTCATTCCATTCATTTGGACGAAATTTTCCAAAGCCAGCATTAGGATATAATGTGATTTCACCAAAATAACAACGACCATTTATTTCATAAAAATCAATGCGAGAAAAAGGGATACCACACGAAAGTATAGCAGCATTTCTTTTCATTTGTTCAAATGAATGTGGGCTTGGCATTGTAACTTCAGCATTACGTACATTAGAAGATAACCCAATCAATCCATTCTGCCTTTTCCAATTCATATCATAGAAATCTATTTTTTCGTCCTCACTTCTATCAGAAATAACTTGACACAACATAGGAGTTCCATGAAAACAGAAAAATTTATAATCAACCAATTCTTTTTTATTTTCATCTATCATATACTCTTCAGCAAGAATACGTCGCTTTACATATTTGTAAGGCCATTCACGCCCTAACCAGTAATAGTTTTGGCGCAAACTCTTACGCAACTTTTTCTTAACCGCCTCAACATCCATTGTGCTTTTATCTCGACAAAGATATAGCCCTCCAGAGTTATGATTGCACTTCAATACAAATCGATTTGGTAAAGCCTCGAAATCAATATCATCAGGCGTATTCCAAAAGCCTAATGTTGAAATAACATATTCAGGTCCTAGCTTCTCCGCAACATACTTCTTGACCTCTATTTTATCAACCATTATTGTATATTCAGGTCTACGATCATATAATTTGAGCCATTGAAGTTTCTCACTAAAAGTCTTTGGATTATTAAAATCCAGCCAATATCCCAATTCACAATAAAATCTAAGTCGTAAATACATTTTATCTGTAAACAGCCATGACATCTTCTTTATCAAATAATTACACAATAAATGAGGACGCCTTATTCCTCTCAAAAACCTATTCATTCCTTTCACCCTCATTTAACAGATAAACAATTCTATCTCGATGTGACTCACAGTAAATAAAATTCAACAAAGATAATTTTCGTTTTTTCGACAAAAACATTGGCAATAAGCCTCGACTTGCCATTATTCGAAACCAACGATTCGAATATGGAGAAAGCACCAATTTCAAATTATCCTCTCTCTCTTTCATCCAATGTTGATGCTCCAATTTTAGCCTACAACTATCAGCAATTATTTCATTAAGGCATTTTATCGAAGAGTAAAAATCATCAATACGATCCTTTTTCATTAAGACAACATTAGGAGTATCATTACATTGAATATATGGATAAAGTTCAAAATGAATTTTATTATCCAGCACTAATTTAACTAAATACCCTTCATTCCAAATAGAATTTCTTTGAGTATTTTTATCAAAGCAAAAATTACCCAACCCATAAAATATAGGCTTTTCTTTATACACTTCATAACCACTATAACAATGCTGATGATGATTAATTACAGCGTCTGCACCTATGTCAACAAAAAAGCGATATATTTCTTGCATACGAGGACTGGGTAATTGAAAGTATTCATGCCCACCATGAACAACTATAATTACATAATCAGCTTTATTTTTCGCTTCTACAATCGCGTAATATTGTTGTATTGGATTCAAAGGATTAGCGCCAGCCGAATGCTCTGTAGCTATAGAAAATTCATGTTCACAACAGTTTATAAAAGCAATTTTTTTCCCATTTATATCTTTATATAAAATACCAGAAGCTCTCGACAAATCCTCGCCCCCTCCTACAAAATCCAAATGCTCATATCGCAAAATATTTAATGTATTAGACACTCCTTCATCTCCATAATCAAGAAAATGATTATTAGCAAGCGTAACACATTTAAAATTAACATATTTAATCAATTTAACTGCTAACTGAGATGCCTTCAAATTAGGTCCTTGCTTCTCTTTGGGTTTAATTGGACATTCTACTATAGGACATTCCAAATTTATCAATGAATAATCCATTTGAGCAATTATAGGCTTTATCTCACCTAATATATCTGAATATTCCTCTTGCTCTATTAATCTAGCCACACGATCATTAGGACAAAAATCTCCTGCTATCAATAAATTAACCATTTTTCTTACATTTTATTGCATAATAATACGTCAGCATCCCTCGAATTCCCCAAACTGAAACTACTGTAATAGATGCACCTATGTAGCTGAATTGAATAGTAAAAAAACAAGTTAATACAAATCCTAAAGCAGAGCATCCAACAATTATATTACGAAGTATATTTTCCTTGCCAACAATAACCAAATAATTAGTACCATAGGTATTCATTAAAAACAAAAAAAATGGAGAAATTGAAAAAATTCGAATTACTACAGCAGCATTATGAAATTCCGGTGTTAACAAATACTCAACAAACAGGTCAGCCCCCAAAAACATTAGAACACAAGACAAAACACTAATAATAGCACTGATCCAAACATATATATAATGTTTTTCCTTGCGACGAGCTAAAAAGGGGAAAAATGTTCTTGACAAAACTTTAGTAAACTCATCTATTATACTCTGCATTTTTTGCCCTCCAGAATAGATTCCCGTAGCAGTATTTCCACAATAAGTTTGTAAAATAACTGTAGACATACTAGTATACAAGTTTGGAAAAATCAAACTAATAAACATATCAACACTACTCTTCAATCTCATATATATATTATTGAGAGAGGGAATAAGAAAATGCACTTTTAACTTATTCAATATGATGTAAAAAGCAAAAAATGCACTGACACCAAACCCTGCTGCATTAAGAAGAGGTTGATAAATATAATCCACATCCTTTCTAATACATACAAATATCAATATCGTAAATACCAATTTAGATAAAAGACTCAATATTGTAATATATTTCATACGTTCAAAAGCCTGAAACAACCATTCAGGGAAAAAGATATGTCCAGGAATATAAGCAAAAGTAAAGAACAAAAGATTTTTATAAGTTCCCAAATAAGGAATACAATTGCACAGCAAATATAAAACAAAGAAGCAAATAGTGGTCAATATTATTTTACACCACATAACTTCACTGAATATTCGAGACACTTGTTGCAAATCATCACGACATTTTGCTACATCACGAGTAGCTGTATAGTTAAATCCCCAATCAGTAATTGTCTCAACAAAAGTCATAACAGCCGCAGCAAATGCTATTGCTCCAAATTTTTCAACTCCTATTACTTTAGACAAATAAGGTAATGTTATTAATGGGAATATAAAGCTTGCAGCTTTCAACAAAATAAGAAAAACAAAGTTATTTACCAAAACTTTTGCATTCTCATTATACTTATAGATATTTTTAATTTTTCCTATCATAAAAATTAAGCAATATCACTTTCCTTACAAGCATTCTATACAATATGTCTTCTACCAAACCTCTGCCTACAAACATTAATTCCACAAATAGTATAAATTCCAACAATATTTTACACAAAAATCAAATTACACAAATGAGCCCTCAACCATAGCTATCTACCGATACAAGCATAAACAATCTCTAACTCTTGTAATTCAGACTTCTCATATATATTTCTTCCATCAATCACCACTGCCTTCTTCATCGTCTTCTTCAGTACCCCCCAACTCGGCATCCTAAACTCTTTCCACTCCGTCACCAGCAACAACGCATCCACATCCAGCACCGCATCATACATATCCGTAGCATAGACAACCTTATCTCCTATCCTACGTTTACATTCATCCATCGCAATCGGATCATAGACCTTCACGCTTGCACCAGCCTCTATCAACTTATCAATCAATACCAGTGCCGGAGCCTCCCTCATATCATCCGTTTCAGGCTTGAAAGCCAAACCCCATAAAGCGATTTGCTTACCTTTCAAGTCTCCATTATAATGTTTCAACAATTTCTCAAAAAGAATGCTCTTTTGTGACTCATTCACCTCTTCTACGGCTTTCAACACACGCATCGGATAACCATTCTTTTCCGCAGTCTTTATCAATGCCTTTACATCTTTCGGAAAACAAGAACCACCATATCCACAACCGGGATACAGAAATTTACTGCCAATACGACTATCCGCACCAATACCTTTGCGAACCATATTTACATCAGCACCAACCAGTTCACAGAGGTTAGCGATATCATTCATAAAGCTAATTCGTGTAGCCAACATAGAATTTGCCGCATATTTTATCATCTCGGCACTAGGAATATCAGTAAATATCAACCGATAGTTATTCATCATGAAAGGCTTATAAAGACGTTCCATTATAGCCTTAGCCTTTTCCGACTCCACACCTACTACCACACGGTCGGGCTTCATAAAATCATCTACCGCATCACCTTCTTTCAAAAACTCCGGATTGGAAGCCACATCAAACTCTATCTTTACATTACGCTTGTCAAGTTCTTCCTGAATGGCAGACTTTACCTTTTGTGCAGTCCCCACAGGAACCGTACTCTTAGTCACAACCAGCACATACTTATTCATATTACAGCCAATGGTACGCGCTACCTCCAACACATATTTCAAATCAGCACTGCCATCCTCATCAGGAGGAGTACCAACGGCACTAAACACAACCTCTACATCATCCAGACACTCCTTCAAGTCCGTTGTAAATTTCAGACGACCCGCAGTATAGTTACGATGAACCATATCTTCCAAGCCCGGCTCATAAATGGGAATAATACCTTTCTTCAGTTTTTCTATCTTACTGTCCTGCACATCCACACAAGTCACATCAATCCCCATCTCCGAAAAACAGGTACCTGTCACCAAACCGACATAGCCGGTACCAACGATTGCTATTTTCATATTATCTTAGTTTACTTTTGATTACAATTGATAAAAAGAACGATACCAGTCTATCGTTTCCTGAACTCCCTCTTTAATAGGTTTGTCAGGCTTAAATCCCAACTCATTCTGCAAAGCCGAAGTATCTGCATTTGTCTGATAAACATCTCCCGGTTGCATCGGAAGATATATTTTCTCTGCAGGATGTCCAATAGCTCCTTCAATTGCCTGAATAAAGTCCATAAGTTTCACTGGATGAGAATTACCTATATTATATATTTTATATGGAGCAGTGGAAGAGCTCGGATCAGGGTTTTGAGCGCTCCAATCCTGATTAGAAGTAGGAATATGGTCTATCACCCGAAGGATTCCTTCAATAATATCATCAATATAAGTAAAATCACGCAACATATCACCATTATTGAAAACCTTTATTGGCCTCCCGTGTAACATGGCATCTGCAAAAAGGAAAGGTGACATATCCGGACGTCCCCAAGGGCCGTAAACTGTAAAGAAGCGCAAACCAGTAGAAGGAATGCCATATAAATGGCTATAAGTATGAGCCATCAATTCATTTGATTTCTTTGTCGCTGCATAAAGGCTTACAGGATGTGCGATACTATCTTTTTCAGAAAAAGGAACTTTTCCGTTCAATCCATAAACACTACTGGAGCTAGCGTAAACCAAATGCTTCACTTTGTAATGACGGCAACCTTCCAATACATTCAAGAAACCATCTATATTGCTTTCCACGTATGCATATGGATTTTCTATTGAATAACGTACTCCAGCCTGAGCCGCTAAATTTACAACTTTGTCAAAAGACTCATTGGCAAAAAGCATTCGCATCGCCTGTTTATCCTCCAGATTTATACGAACAAACCGAAACTGCTCAGATGTATTACTTTGGACAAATTTATACCAATCAACTGTATTTTTATCAATGCCTAAAGTACCCAAACGTCCATACTTCAGATTGACGTCATAATAGCTATTGATATTATCAAGCCCTACCACCTCATCTCCACGAGAAAGCAGACGTTTACAAACATACGAGCCAATGAAACCAGCAGCCCCCGTAACAAGAATTTTCATATAAAACTATGGACAAATATTAGGGAATAAATTCATTTAGAAGTTCTTGTTGTTCAACAGTTGGAGAATCACCCCAGCCATTCATAATCGCATGTACTTCTTTCGCCAACTCCTCATCGGATGTCTCTCCATAGCAAACCACCAACAATTGGCATTTCAACAAAGAATCAGATATTTTATTCAGAACCTCCCAACTACGATCAAGCAGTATTTGAACTTTTTCTCCTTTATCGCCACGATCATAAATCGTAGCACTATAAGCTTTCAAGAGAGTAACACAAAGAGTCGCTTCTTCTTCATCATTCCGAGCTTTTTTCTGATACAAGGCTTCCGCCTGATTATAAACATCTGAATTTAGTTGACGAAAACGATCCGCATAAATGGGTTCACCATCCATGCCAAGATAAAGAAGCTCATGCGTGAGTTGACGCAAAGCATCGATTTGAGACTTCATATAATTAAGATTACAAATTATGAATTACAAAGCGTATAAGTAACAAAGTACAATGTGTAGAATTATAAATTATTCTTCTGTTATCGGAACAATAAGAGAGGGATGAATAAAAGTGGTAGCTACTGCCATAACCCCCTGAATAGAAACAACTACCCGACGATCACCTTTTACACGAACAAATATACCTTCGACACCCTCGAAAACCCCACCGGTGATGCGGACACGATCTCCTTTCTGCATGGAATATTCCGTAGGCGGCAAGTAAATTACTTGTTGGTCGTAAGAACCGGCGATGGCTATAAAATGGCGCATTTGGATTTCCGGAACGATAATCGGCTGCTTCGTCTCACGATCCATGATATAGCGAAGAGGTAGAAGAACAGCATTTTCCTCCTTAATTTCGTCAATCTTCTTACGAGTGGAATAAATGAAAACCAGATTATGTATGGCAGGAACGAGTTTACGAATACGTTGCTCCTTCCGCGTTACATATTCATAACGCATAGGAATGAAGTTTTCGATATTATTCTTGTCCAAAAACTCTTTCAGAACGAGTTCCCGGCTATAGGTGATACGCAAAGCATACCAATGATATTCAGAATTCAAAATGGAAGATTGAGAGCTCATGAATGATTAACTGTTCTCGTCTGGATATTTCTTGGGGACACCGGGGAATGAAAATTCCTTCCGGTTAAAACGTAAATTCGTGACGGCGAATTTGCTACGTTCAATGGCCTAAATTCAGACTCCCTATCGCAGGAAGTGCAAACAGGCACTTTTGAAGACTGGAAAAGCTGATTTTGCTGAAAAAGCACAGTTTTCTACTTCTTATATGCTGTAAACGAAAGGCTTAATAGAACAAAGCGTACAATTAATCGTTCGTTTAATGGGCACAAAGATAAGGGGGATTTTCGAAAGAACAAAGTGTTTAATAAAAATAATTCTAATCGATCTTGATTTTACACATTAATGGATTGATACACAGAATTATGCTTCCTGAAAAAACTCATTATTATCTATACCAATTTATATTTCTTATAAATTCTTTTATTTCTCCTATCCTTACAACCATATTTATGCTAAAAGCAGCTATTCATATCACTTAATACCATCTACAAGTACCTGTAAGGGCACTCCCAAAAGGGCTACACCATTTACCCCGGATGGCTACACCCTTTTGTATGTAAGGCTACACCCCTTGCGACAAAAGGTGTAACCCTATACAAGCTATGCTTAACACCCCGAACAATAAGGAGCTTTATTCAACATTCTTCCGTTCATTACTGTCTTATACGGATTTAGGTTGACACTTGTTTAGAGACATAATATTTCATTTTTTATGTCTCTAAACAAGTGTCAACCTAAATCCGTATAAGACAAGCAGGACACAAACTTTGTTATATCTGACTCCTAAAGTTCATTTAAATTTAGTGACAAATGATATAATTCAGTGCATTATCTGCAACCATCGAGTCGCGCAAAGCTTCCCATTTCAGGGATAATCAAGCCATACCATTAAGTTCTTGCTCAATCATCTTATTAAGTTGTGGAGGCATCGATTCTATTTTGCGGCGACAATGATTTCTCAAGCGACTTGGTCATCGCCCAAAACAGGGCATGCGAAAGCAATAAAAAGATCATCATTTGATGAAGAAAAACATTAGTTTCGTTTGGAAATTCATCAAATGAGGCCTATCTTTGTCATGTCAAAGTTAATGGCTATGCCAATTGAAGAAGAAGGTCTAAAGGGCCGGGAAGAGTATCTACAAGATTTACGCTTCCTCCTCCGGCATGAAGATGAATTCATTAAAGAAGGATTCTACACTCGGGAGGATCTGGATGAGCTAATCAACGAGGACTGCAAAGGGATTGTTGATGCTCTTTAAACGTTTGAATTATGGAAGAATGGAAAAAAAAACTCAGAGTATCTTTTGAGGAATTTTGTTCCCTCAAAACAGAAAAAGAACGCCAGGAACATGACGTAAAGTTTTCGGCCCTTATGAAGTCTATCCCCATAGATCAGCGGAAACTTGCCGGACAATACCTCCGGGAAATCATGGCAGAAAGAAAGACTGCAAAATCTCCCAAAGTTCACAGGGATATAAAAAAAGAACTGGAAGATATACAAGAAGTTGTTTCTTTATCGTATATTGCGAAAGAATTCTTTGGTAAAGATCGAACTTGGTTATATAAGAAGATAAACGGTGCGATGGCATTTACCGAAGACGAACTAAAAATATTAGCTATAGCTTTAAAAAGTATTGGAAATAGATTTATAGATACATCCGCTTCACTTGGTTGAAGCATTAACTTTGACAGGTTAAAAAGGCTTCCACGAGTTGGAAGCCTTTTCATTTCTATTCCAGTAAACACTACACTTTCCAAAAGAAAAAAACGGAGCTACATTTCAGTTTCTTCAGTTTTTAGTATTACTTTTGCAGCCAAGGAGTTATCCAGACTACACGTGATGCCCCTATTTCAAATTATTCACAATCTAACCCGGAAAGCATTATGGCAAAACGTACCGAAGCTTCGGAAACGCAACAGGAAAAAGAGAAAGCGGAAAAAACCGCAAAAGTATCTTACCACTACAAACCCGATAACCTCACTCTGGAACAATGGCAAATCGCACTACGGAAACAGGCTGCCATGAAAGAAACATTCAGCATCACGGAAATCAACACGAAAGAATATCCGGGATACTACAAAGTGAAGAATCCCGTTTCGCGAAACGAATACAGCGTGGTATACAGAGGTGATGAAAGTCCTTGGAACTACTGCTCGTGCATGGACTTCAAAGTGAGCCGACTGGGAACCTGCAAGCATCTGGAAGTCGTGAAGCTATGGATTGATGAAAACGGCAAGTGCGTATGTCGGGACATCCCCGCCTATTCTTCCGTCTATCTGTCCTACAAAGGCGACCGCAAAGTCTGCCTGCGCGTCGGAACTGACAATGAAGCCGAATTCCGCAAACTGGCCGCACCCTATTTCACACCCGACGGAGTGATGCGCCCCGAAGCCATCAATCACATCACCGACTTCTTCCGTGAAGCCACCCGTTTGAATAATACTTTCCGCTGGTACTCTGATGCACTGAGTTTCATACTGGAACAGCGCGAAAAGCGCCAACGCGAACACTTCCTCGCAGAACCCGCTGCTGAAACCATCATAGACTCACTGCTGAAAACCCCGCTTTATGCCTATCAGAAAGAGGGTATCCGCTTTGCCTACCATGCCGGAAAATCAATCATCGCCGACGAAATGGGATTGGGAAAAACCATTCAGGCATTGGGTACGGCGGAACTGATGAGACGGCAAAATATGGTAGATTCCATCCTCATCATCTGCCCCACCTCGCTAAAGTATCAGTGGAAAAAGGAAATTGAACGTTTCACCGATGCAAAGGCAATCGTAGTAGAGGGCAATCACCTGAAAAGAAAAGAGTTATACAAATCAATCGATTCCTGCTACAAGATTGTGTCCTACAACAGCGTATGCAATGACATTAAAATAATGAACAGCCTGCACACTGACTTCCTCATCATGGACGAGGTGCAGCGCCTGAAAAACTGGAAGACAAAGATATCGCAAGCGGCACGGCACATAGAGTCGGAATACGCGGTCATTCTTTCGGGCACTCCACTGGAAAATAAGCTGGAAGAACTTTACTCCATCATGCAGTTTGTAGACCAATACTGCCTGGGACCTTACTACGCATTTATGGAACAGACCGTGGTGAAGTCGGAAACCGGAAAAATCGTCGGTTACAAGAATCTGAATGCCGTGGGCGAACTGATGAAGGAAGTTTTGATACGCCGCCGCAAGAAGGACGTCGCCCTGCAACTGCCGAAGCGGATGGACAAGATATTGTTTGTCTCCATGACAAAAGAGCAACAGGAAATGCACGATGAATTCTACAACACAGTAGCCCAACTGGTTTATAAATGGACCCGGCACCGATTCCTGAGCGAGAAAGACCGGAAACGCCTGTTACTATCGCTCAGCCAGATGAGAATGGTGTGCGACAGCACATACATACTGGATCAGAAAACTCGATATGACACCAAGATAGAAGAGGTGATGAACATCCTGAAAGACGTGTTCGAGAGCGGAGACGAAAAAGTGGTGATATTCAGCCAATGGGAACGTATGACCCGGCTGATAGCCGCGGAGCTGGACAAGCTGAACATCCGCTACGAGAACCTGCATGGCGGAGTGCCGTCCGAAAAGCGAAAAGTGCTGATGGAGAACTTCACCGAATTACCCGAAAGCCGCGTATTCCTGTCCACTGATGCGGGAAGCACGGGCTTGAATCTGCAAGTGGCTTCCGTACTGATAAATATGGACTTACCCTGGAACCCGGCAGTGTTGGAGCAACGAATCGCACGTATCTACCGCATCGGGCAGAAGAACAATATACAAGTCATCAATCTGGTTGCCAGCCGGTCGATAGAGGAAAGGATGCTGTCGACGCTGAACTTCAAATCATCTTTGTTTGAAGGAATACTGGACAATGGAGAAGACACCATCTTCCTGGAAGACAGCAAGTTCGACAAGATAATGGAGTCCATAAAAGAAACAGTGGAAGCGGTGGAGACGACAAGCGAAGGCGCGACTTTCTTTGCGGAAGAAAAAGAAGCACCGTTGGAAGAAGTGGAAGAAGTGGAAAGAAAAGAAGAAGAAAGAACACAAGAAAATATACAGGAAGAAACAACGGAAAAGGAAAGGCAGGAAGAGGAGCGGAAAAGAACGTCAGGAAATTCTCTCTCCGAAGAAGATCCCGATATATTGGTGCAACAGGGCGTCTCTTTCCTCAGCGGACTGGCGCGCACGCTTGCATCGCCCGAAGCCACGAGGAAATTGGTTGACTCGCTGGTGGAGGAAGACGAGGAAACCGGACGCGCAACGCTACGAATTCAGGTGCCGGACAAGGAGAGCGTAGTCGGTGTGCTAAGCATGTTGGGAAAGTTGTTCAAAGCTTGATTCATTGCCGCCCCCACTGAAGAAAAAAGAGGTGCGTCAATATTAAAACTTGACGCACCTCTATAACCTAATGCCTAATAAAAACCTCTTTCTACCCTAATTTAAGAGCACTTCTTAATCTGAGAGTTTTTTTCTATCTCCATTTCTTCACAGCCTTCTTATCTGCCGGAGTAGCCTCAATCAAACTCAGGGCAAAGCCACCACTACGTGCCAACTTCACAGACATCTTAGTCTTACTGGTCACAATACCTTTCTTTATCTGATAAGAAGTCGGATTCTCTTTGTAATCAGCATCTTTACCATCAGCATAAAGAGTAGCTACATACTGCTTGCCAGGTTCCAGAAAATCCAGAGTAAAGTTAGCAGTACGTGCATTCTCATCTGTGATGCCACCTACAAACCAGTTATTCGTTCCTTTCGCCTTACGAGCTGCCGTAATATAATCACCCGGTTCCGCTTCCAGATATTTACTATCATCCCAATCTACCGCTACATCTTTGATGAATTGGAAAGCATCCATGTGCTTCTCATAATTCTCAACTAAATCGGCAGCCATCTGCAACGGACTGTATAATGTCACGTAAAGAGCCAACTGCTTACAGAGAGTGGTCTGTACCTGTCCATGAGGCAGATCGCCCATGAAATCAAGTTTTGTATCGAAGATACCAGGAGTATAATCCATCGGGCCACCAATCAGACGATTAAATGGAAGCAAGGTAGTGTGGAACGGTTTACTGCCACCAAAAGCCTCATATTCCGTACCACGGGCAGACTCGTTACCAATCAGGTTAGGATAAGTACGGCAAAGTCCGGTAGGACGCACAGCTTCATGGGCATTTACGCAAATCTTATACTCGGCAGCTTTAGTCACGGCGTACAGATAATGGTTGTTCATCCACTGACCGTAGTGATGCTCTCCACGAGGAATCATATTGCCTACATAACCACTCTTCACTGCATTGTAACCATTGTCTACCATAAACTGGTAAGCTTTATCCATATGACGTTCATAATTGCGTACGGATGCCGAAGTTTCATGGTGCATCATCAATTTCACACCCTTACTTTTAGCGTAAGCGTTCAACATCTTTACATCAAAATCAGGATATGGAGTTACAAAATCAAATACATAATCTTTAGAATGACCGAACCAGTCTTCCCATCCTTCGTTCCAACCTTCTACCAGCACTTGATCAAGTCCATTTTCAGCAGCAAAGTCTATATAACGTTTTACGTTTTCATTGGTAGCACCATGACGTCCGTTAGGTTTAGTTTTGGTATAGTCCGTTTCACCCAATTTTACAGAAGGTAGATCATCGGTATAAGCCCAAGTGCTCTTTCCGGCAATCATTTCCCACCATACGCCTACATATTTCACCGGCTTAATCCAGGAAACATCTTCATAAGCACAAGGCTCATTCAGATTCAACGTCAGTTTGGAATTCAGAATATCACGGGCGTCATCACTTACAATAACCGTACGCCACGGAGACTTACAGGGAGCTTGCAGGTATCCTTTATCTCCTTTTGCATCAGGGGTAAGCCAGGATTCGAATACAAAATTCTTATCATCCAGATTAAGATGCATACAGGAGTAATCCACCAAAGCAGCCTCATGCAGGTTAATATAAAGACCGTCAGCTGTTTTCATTTGCAGAGAAGTCTGTACACCCGTCGGAGAGAACGTAGTCTGTGAAGAATTAGGAGTGATTGCACCATCCATCAAGCCACGAATTTCAGAAAGCTTAGATTCTGTATAATCATATTCCTGTGTATCATAATCACCCGGTATCCAGAAAGCTGTGTGATCGCCTGTCATGGCAAACTGAGTACGTTCTTCCTTGATAACGAAATAATTCAGGTTCTTAGACAAAGGAAATTCGTAACGGAAACCCAAACCGTCATCAAACAGACGGAAGCGGATGATCATATTGCGATCTTGCGCTTTCTGGTTCAACGTTACAGCCATCTCATTATAATGGTTGCGAATTTGTTTCACTTCACCCCACACCGGCTCCCAAGTCTCATCAAAAGTGGAAGTTTGGGTATTTGCCAGTGTAAATCCATTCATCAGTCCCGGAGCATCTTTCAGTTCCAAGCCGAGTTTAGAAGGTTTGATAACAGCTTTTCCTTTGTAGGAAAGTTCATAGATCGGTTCACCTTGTGCGTTCACTGAAAAGTTCAGTTGCAGTTGTCCGTTCGGCGAGGTGATACTCTCAGCCATTGCCCAATTGCTTACAAACAAAAAGAGCAAGAGACAGAACAATTTGATTGCTTTCATGTTTTTCATGATTTGAATTATTTTAGAGAATTATAATCGTGATGCAAATATAAGGATGAAATGACATGTGAACGAAGGAATAAAATGAAAATATAGATGATTTACCGGCAAACGTTTGCATAACTGGTTTAGTTTCTGATTTTTAAGCATTAAGGGGAAAAACCGGAATATAAACCCGATATAAATGAAAAATTGTACCTTTGCAGGCATTATCGGAATAATAACAGAATAAAAATGAAAGAATTGATATACATTTTCCTTGGTGGCGGAACAGGCAGTGTGCTCCGTTACTATGTGCAGGAACTACTGCACGAACGGATCATCCCTTATTCCTTTCCTTGGGCAACATTTACAGTCAATATCTTCGGCAGTTTTCTCATCGGATTGTTTTATGCCCTTTCCGCCCGTTTTAATCTCTCGCCCGAAATGCGTCTGTTATTGACAGCCGGTTTCTGCGGTGGATTCACCACTTTCTCTACTTTTTCCAATGATGGTCTGACCTTGCTGAAAGGTGGTTTCTATGGAACATTTATAGCATATACCTTAATCAGCATCACGTTGGGAATATTGGCTGCATTGGTGGGAGGAGCAGTCGGCACTAATCACTTATCACTCACCACTAATCACTAAACACAACTATATTCTGAACAAAAACCGATTGCTTCTTGTTTCCTATTTAAAATAATTACAAATAATATCATAATTATGAAAATAGAAAAGATTATCGGACGTGAAATCCTCGATTCAAGAGGAAATCCCACAGTGGAAGTAGATGTAATGTTGGAATCAGGCTTTATGGGCCGTGCTTCCGTTCCTTCCGGCGCTTCTACGGGAGAACACGAAGCATTGGAACTCCGTGATGGCGACAAAGGACGTTATGGAGGCAAAGGCGTATTAAAAGCTGTAGAAAACATCAATGATATTATCGCTCCGAAACTTGTCGGAATGTCAGCCCTCGACCAGATGGGCATCGATCATACCATGCTGGCATTGGATGGAACAAAAACGAAATCAAATCTGGGAGCAAATGCTATTCTCGGCGTATCCCTCGCCGTAGCTAAAGCTGCCGCCGCTTATCTCGATATACCCCTGTACCGCTACATCGGTGGTACCAATACATACGTAATGCCCGTACCGATGATGAATATCATCAACGGTGGTTCACACAGTGACGCTCCTATTGCCTTCCAGGAATTCATGATACGCCCTGTAGGTGCAACTTCCTTCCGTGAAGGTCTGCGCATGGGTGCCGAAGTATTCCACGCTTTAAAGAAAGTACTGAAAGATCGTGGTCTGAGCACTGCAGTAGGTGACGAAGGCGGTTTTGCACCAAATCTGGAAGGTACAGAAGATGCCCTGAACAGTATTATTGCCGCCATCAAAGCTGCTGGATACGAACCGGGCAAAGATGTAATGATTGCCATGGACTGCGCTTCTTCTGAATTCTATAAAGACGGAATCTACGATTATACCAAGTTCGAAGGCGAGAAAGGCAAGAAACGCACAGCTGACGAACAGATTGACTATCTGGAACAACTTATCAACCAATTCCCCATCGACTCTATCGAAGACGGCATGAGCGAAAATGACTGGGAAGGCTGGAAGAAACTTACCGACCGCATCGGCGACCGTTGCCAGTTGGTAGGTGACGACCTTTTTGTTACTAACGTTGATTTCCTGGCCATGGGTATTGAAAAAGATTGTGCCAACTCTATTCTAATTAAAGTAAACCAAATCGGTTCCCTGACCGAAACATTGAATGCCATCGAAATGGCTCACCGCCACGGATACACTACCGTGACCTCCCATCGCTCCGGGGAAACGGAAGACGCTACGATTGCCGACATCGCCGTTGCCACCAATAGCGGACAAATCAAAACCGGTTCATTGAGTCGTTCCGACCGTATGGCAAAATATAATCAGTTGCTTCGCATCGAAGAAGAACTGGGCGCTAATGCTGTTTACGGTTATAAACGTATAAAATAACCATGAATTCTATTTAAGTGTCAAAAAATAAAATAATCAAGAGGGGCGAACCATCACGGACCGCCCCTCTTCTACTTTAACCTTAAAATCACCAATCAGTCTACTACCTTGAAGAAAACTTCTTCTCCGGACTGACTATCCGTTGCCACCCAAAGCCCAAAGTCTCCGGGTTCCACAACTTTAGCCATATCTATGTTCCAAAATGCAAGTTCACTAACAGGGAGTTCAAACGAAACGCTTTTTTTCTCACCCGGCTTCAATGTCACACGAGTGAAACGTTTCAGTTCTTTCACCGGACGGGTCACGGAACCAATCTTATCTTGTATATACAATTGAGCTACTTCCGTTCCTTCATATTTCCCGGTATTTTCCAGATCGAATGTCACTGTCAGCACATCATCTTTTTTCAGTACATCAGACGCCAGTTTGATGTTGCTATACTTAAATGTGGTGTACGACAAGCCATAACCAAACGGAAACAAGGGATCAAAACCCGCATCCATATAGAAGGAAGTACAGCCCAGTGAAGTCTGTCCTGCCTCAACAGCAATATCATTCAGCAACACTTCATTCCGTGTAGCCGGACGTCCGGTATTATTATGAGCGTAGTACACAGGAATTTGTCCCACCATCCTCGGAAAAGTGACCGGCGCCTTTCCACTCGGCACAGCCTTCCCCCAAAGCAAATCAGCCAATGCAGGACCGCCCATTGTGCCCGGATGGAATGAATAGAGAACAGCAGTCGACTCTTCGACTTCTTTACCGATAGTCAACGGACGACCCGCCATCACAATAGTCACTACAGGTTTACCCGTCTTAACCAAAGCTGTAATCAAAGCTCCCTGATCACCCTGCAAATCCAGATCAGCCAAACAGTGAGCTTCACCCGAAAGAATAGATTCTTCACCCACAAAAGCAAGAATGACATCTGCACGCGCAGCGGCGGCAGCTGCTTTAGCCACACTCGCCGGATTTTTCTCACGACTGTATGCCAGTCCCGGTTCATAAATCACCTGTACTTTATCGCTAACCATTTCCTTAATAGCGTTCAACGGAGTCTGAGTACGAGCTTTCTCACCATCAAATATCCAAGTACCCAACTGTTCATAAGGTGCATTAGCCATAGGTCCTACCACTGCAACAGTTTTCACAGATGGCTGTAACGGCAACACTTCCTTATCATTCTTCAACAGAATAGCCGATTCAACAGCGGCTTGCTTAGCTGCTTCCAAATGAGAAGGAGCATACATGACAGATGTTTGTTGTTCATCTACATAAGGAGTATCAAACAATCCTAAACGATACTTGATACGCAAAATATTACGAACAGCCTCATCGATAGTGCTTTCCTTCACTTTTCCCTCTTTCACTAATTCCGGCAGTTCCTTCACAAAAGTGTAACTCACCATTTCCATATCTACTCCTGCATTCACAGATTTCATTGCCGCTTCTTTTGAACCGGCGGCAAAACCATGGCTTATCATTTCGCTGGCAGAAGCCCAGTCCGTCACAACAAAACCATCGAATCCCCACTCGTCACGGAGTACATTCTTCAAAATAAAAGCATTCCCGGTAGAAGGGATTCCATCATTATCATTAAATGAAGTCATAAACGTGGCTGCCCCCGCTTTGGTGGCAGCTTCAAAAGGTGGCAAATAAACATTGCGCAGACGACGTTCGGGAATGAACGTGGAATTATAATCACGTCCTCCTTCGGCTGCACCGTAACCTACAAAATGTTTAGGGCAAGCTGCAATTGAAGTAGGACTATTCAGCGAATCTCCCTGAAAACCTTCTACCATAGCAGCTCCCATTACGGAAGTAAGGTACGTATCTTCACCACACCCTTCGGCAATACGTCCCCAGCGAGGATCGCGGGCAATATCAATCATTGGCGCAAAAGTCCACCGGATACCTACAGACGAAGCTTCAATAGCTGCTACCCGTGCACCGTCTTTCGCTACCTGCGGATTGAACGAAGCCGCTTGTCCCAAGGGAATAGGGAAAATTGTTTTAAACCCGTGAATGACATCACGCGCTATCAATAAAGGAATACCCAAACGGGATTCTTCCATTGCCACGCGCTGTAGCGCATTAATACGCACCGGATCCACCTCATTCAAGATGGAACCGATTTCACCTTTCTTAATCAAAGCACTCATATCCTCGATATTACCGTAAGAGGAAATCTGGTTCATCTGACCGATTTTCTCCTCAAGGGTCATCTTAGACAGGAGAGATTCTACTTTTTTCTCGGTTGCCGCATCACTACCTTTATTTGCTACTTGCGTACAAGAGACAAAAGAAAGTAAAAGCAAGCAAAATAATGACAATCTAACCATGATTACTTATTTTTTTGAAATACACGTACATAATCAATCTCGTAAGTTGCAGGTAAGGCCGATTCATCTATGCCCTGAGCACCTCCCCAATTTCCTCCCCACGCAAGATTTAACTTCAAATTAAAGTTTGTAAAGAAAGGCCAGGTAGCAGTACCCGTTTTATCATTCGTATAACGAAAATGCTCTTTTCCATCTACTAGAAAACTTATATAATCCTCAGTCCATTCTGCTGCATATATATGAAAATCTGTTTGGGCTGTAGTAATATAAGAACCATCTCCTTTTTGCTTTCCATTACTGCCATTATAAGCACCACAATGAATAGTAGAAAGTACATTGTTAGGATCATATCCCACTTCTTCCATTATATCAATCTCTCCACCATCAGGCCAGCTGGTGAATGGATCAGGTAACATCCAGAAAGCAGGCCAAGTACCTTTTCCTTTCGGTAGTTTCAAACGAGCTTCAAAGTAACCATATTTCCAATTTGTTCGAGTATTCATTCGAATGGAGTAGACTTCATCACCCACTTTCTGTGCTATGATTTTTAATGTACCATTACTTACATCCGCGCATACGACTCCATCTTTAGAACCAGCAATATAGTTCTGAATTTCATTATTACCCCAACCATCGGTACCATGGCCTGTTTCATATTTCCATAGACTTTCATCTGGAGTGCTCAAAGAAGTATTATTAAACTCATCTTGCCAAACTAATTTGTACCCTTCAGGAACCTGTATATCTGGGTCCACAGGTTCTTCCGGTTTTGCATCCTGAGATACAGGAATCGAAATACGCGTTATTCCAGACTTTACTATAATCTCTCCTTCACGAGACTGATTGCTAGTATTAGCTTTAACTGTCACTTCCACAGTACCTTGTGTACCAATGCTACCAGACGTTTTACAGCTAACCCATTCTTTACAAGCATCTCCACTAAAAGCTGTCCATTCCTGATCGGAAGTGATCGATAACTTTGTAACGACTCCTTCATAAGTAGCTGATACCTGGGTAGGTGATACATTGACAGTAGGGGCAATCATTCCAGAGGCATCATTGCTACTTCCACAACTCACAAAAATTAACACCACTAACAATAAAGAGTATAAATTCATACATTTCATAATCTAATGCATTAAAACATGCACGGCTAATTTCATATGATCAACCGTGCACATTAATTATTAACTATTATTCGTTACAACTTGATTCTTTTAAAATAATATTACTAACAGTTACTTCCGTATTATCCGGATTGCTGCCAAAATCAAGTACAAAATCGACATTATTCATATCAATGCCCGGCATAGCTGTCTGCTCAAATGTATAATCTTCATAAGCAGCCAAATCCACTCTCTCGACAAAATAGAAAGCATTATCATCACCATGCAACACCATCTTTAGTGTAGCTTTCAACTTTTGTGAGGAATTCAATACACAATGAAAATCATACGATGTCGACGCATTCGTAGTCATATCCGTCAAGAACTTCACCTGCGCCTGCCACTGATCAGTTGTAGCATTAGGTAATGTTATATTAAAGGCACTGCCACTTGCTTCAAAGCCAGGATTTTCAATAGGGGTCCAACCCGGGGCATAATAAAAATCATTCGTATATTTAGAACTCTTCCACATATTACAAGCCGAGTCATAATTCCAGTTTATCTTTACCGGACCATTATGTTCCTGCAATATAATGCCACTTACCGTAACCTCTGTGCTAGCAGGACAACCACCAAAATCAAGCACAAGATCTACAGCTGACATATCAAGACCTGCCATATTAATTTGCTGGAAAATTACATCCTCATAGGCTTTCAATTCTACCTTTTCAGCAAAATAGAATGTATTATCATCACCATGTTGTACCAACTTCACAGTTGCCCCCTTAATATTTTGCGTCGAATTCATAATAATACGGAAATCATAAGTCTTATCTACAGTAGTCTGCATATCAGTAAGGAATTTAACCTGCGCCTGCCATTGATCAGTAGTAGGCTCTGGCAGTGTTACCTTATAAATATTGCCATTTACCTCAAAATCAGGATCAGCAATCTGGTTCCAGCCAGGAGCATAATAAAACTCATTCGTAATTGTAGCACCATTCCAGAAATTAGCAGGACCATCAGGAGTCCAGGTTACCTCTGGTTCCGGTTCTTCCGGCTCTTCTGCCGGAAGTACTGTACCATCGTCACAACTATGTTCTTTCACTACAATATTCTTAATAGTCATCTCCGTATCTGTTTCATTGCCACCAAAGTCGAATACAAGCTTTACATTATCAATATCAAGCCCAGGCATGTCAGACCGATAGAAGACATAATCTTCATAAGCCTTCAACTTCAGACTCTCTTCAAAATAATAAATTCCGTCATCTGCACTATCGACCAATTTGACTGTAACGTTTCCATGATTCTTACTTGAAGTGAGTATAACTGAAAAATCATAGGTTGTAGCAGAATTTGTAGTCACATCAGATACAAGAGGCATCTGCGCTTGCCATTTTTCAGTAGTAGCAATAGGTAAGGTTACTTTATAAGTACTGCCATTTAGCGTATATTCAGGATTGGCTATCTGTACCCATCCCGGTGCATAATAGAATGCAGGCTCAGCAACAACAGCAGACTTCCACATATTACAGTCATGATTATACTTGAAACCAGTAAATGTTTTCGTGTTATCACACGTCAGGGTATAGTGCCAAGCTATTTCTCCATTATCAGAAACTAATTCCATCTTCTTGGTATCCATAGAAAGCACTCTGTAACGTGGAGTCTGGTAAATGGCATCATTGGCAATGTATGGAAAAAGCGTTTGCGAAGGAAATGTAATATATAGGTCATTACCCACTACATCAAAATCATAAGTAGCTTTCTGTTCACTAACGGTAGCCATAAAATCTTTACCATCATTAGGATTAAATTCGCTAAAAGCAGAACATCCCGTATTCACAAACACTGTACCACCTTCACCTGGATTATATGTATAGTTCTTTTCTGAATCAAAAGTAACAATATCATCATAAAGTCCCATATCAGCCTTTTCATTAGCTGTAGCTGAATACCAACCCAAACCATCGGTTCCAGTCTCACCACAGCCTAAGTGTCCTGCTTCATCTTTTGCTACCATCCACTCTTTAGATGTCCCTCCACTCAAGAAAGTGATATATTTTGTGAAATCAATAATCGTATTATCAACATGGAATGTCTTTGTAAACGTGCCGTCACTGATGCCATTCGTATTAGCTATCTTTACATCTACCGTATAATCACCAGACTTAGTATATATTTTCTTTAGTCCGTTTACTGTAGAATAAGTTTTTCCATCTATAATCCAAACAGGCATACAGCCTTTACTATTCAGATTGAAAGTAACCTGATTGGTTTCTTGGTCAACAAGAATCTCAACAGCATTTTCATAAGATGAAGCTATAGGTATCCCTCCTTCAGACACAGAAGGAAAATCTTCTGGAGAACAAGCCATAAAAGCAAGCACTGACACCAGCAGTAAGCCCCCGATATAACTATATATTTTTTTCATAATTTTTTTCTTTTTAATGATTAGTAATTGTTTTGAGTTAACGAACCTTGTGCTGAATCAATAGCACTTTGTGGAATAGGTGAGTATTTCTTATTAATGCTCCAAGTATTGGTACGATAACCATATTCGTCGGGAACCAACACAGTAGAAGCCTTACCTGTACGAACCAAATCCCAGTAACGTTTACCTTCACCAACAAACTCCAAATGACGTTCTTCGATAATATTATCGACTGTAGGTTCCAATTCGTTAGTTAATCCTGCACGTTTACGCACGCGATTCAAATATTCTTTAGCATCACCCGAACCAGCATTACGTACTATAAGCTCAGCTGCATTAAGCAAAGTTTCAGAAAAGCGATAAATACGAAAATTATTATTATAGTTCACTTGCGGGTCATTACTGCAATCGGCATTGTCACCAGTATGAGCAGTATATTTTTCAAGAAAAAAGCCTGTATCCTGATAACGGGAATTATAAGTTCCGGCAGCTGCTGCATTCCAACATGTACCATCACGACGAGTATCCTCATCACTGTACATATTATAAGTTTCTGTACGTACCGGGAAAGTTCCCCAACCGTTATTATGTCCATCAGTTCCATCAACCCAGCCATCAGGTCCCATCATCGTGGGCAATACAGTTCCTCCAGCAACAAACACATTATCAGTGTAATTACGAGTTGCTTGATCATCCTTATAGTTTATTTCAAAAATAGATTCAGTACTCCATTCTCCAGATTCCCTGAAAATGCCTGCATAATTATCAACCAAATCATATTTACCACTGTTAATAATGTCTGTCATATACTTCAAAGCTGTAGTATAACGAGAATCATCATTCTGATACATCACTATTTCCGCATAAAGCATGTAAGCCATTGCCAAAGTAACACGACCATAATTTTTAGATTCTTCTCTCATTGGTAATGCGTTCAGAGCAATAGCACCTTCCAAATCAACAACCATAGCATTATATACCGCATCAGCTTGGAATTGTTCAGTCAAATAAGGTGAAGTCAAATTGGCCTCATAATAAGGAATATTCCCATAGAATTTCCATAACCATGTATAGTAGAACACCCGGAGTACACGGGCTTGAGCTTCATAATAGGTTGCACTTTCCTTCGTTAGATTTTCCCCAGCCCAACCAATATAAGTAAGTACATCATTACAACGTTTTACACCTTTATAAGCCGTATTCCAAATATTTTGTATACAATTAGTAGGCACCGCTTCATAATTTGCGCTCAAATGTAAATGCGCTTGGTCTGTTTTACTAGCTGCTCCAACCCAAAGATCGTCAGCCATAATATCACTCGCCTGCAAAACCGGAGAATACTGATTACCATCCCAATCCGTCCAATGTAAAGGTGCATAAGCAGCTACTACAGCTTCCTGTACATGTTCATCAGTCGTGAAATATGTATCAATAGTTTCCTGAGTCTTAGATTCAACCTCCAAAAAAGAGTCGGCACATCCTGTCATCAAAAAAACAGAAGAAATCAAACCTGCGATTATATATGTATTTTTTCTCATATCTTTATAGTATTTAGATTCAATAATTAGAATGTTAAATTAGCTCCTACTGTCCAAGTTCTTGATTGTGGGTATACACCACGATCAATGCCAAGCGATGTACCACCAGATGAGATTTCCGGATCGTAACCATGATATTTAGTAAAGGTCAACAAATTTTCAGCTGCCACATAGACACGCAATGAAGAAACAAAAGCTTTTCTTGTCCAATTTTTAGGCAGTGTATAACCTAACTGAATATTTTTCAAACGCAAATAGCTACCATCATAAACGTAAAGATCAGAAGAAAGCCAGTTTGTATTATCCCCCCATGCAAAACGAGGATACTTGTCTGAAGTGCCTTCACCTGTCCAACGATTTAACATCCACGAAGGAAGGTTAGCATTAGCAATATCAATAGGGCGGGTTGCATCATATACATCGTTACCAATGGTTCCTTGCCACATCATACTCAAATCAAAATTCTTCCAAGAAACATTAAAATTCAAACCATAAGTCCAGTCTGGCATACCTTTACCAATATCTGTACAATCATCAGTCGTTATTTTTCCATCACCATTCATATCAACAAAACGCACGTCACCAGGAACAGCATTTGGTTGGATCATTCCACCATCTTTATTGATATAAGCTGCCACTTCATCCATATTCTGGAAAATACCCGCAGTCTTATATCCATAAAAATAAGGGTAAGGCTTACCATTTTGTGCACGACTAACAGTACCGGCTGTGCGGAAACTATCCAGATTATCCCATCCTGTATCATTACCATATTCGATTAATTCATTTTCCAGATAAGATAGATTACCTGCTACGCGAAAATTCCAATTGCCTTTACTAAATTTATAAGCAAGTTCCATTTCAACTCCTCTATTCTCCATTGTACCAACATTACCCCATGGTTTCTCTTCACCCACATAAGAAGGAATATTCATCTTCATCAACATACCTTTAGTCTTTTTCTTATAATAATCGACTGTAAACGTCAGTGCATTATTAAAGAAACCAAAATCAAGTCCAAAATCTAATTGTTCCGATTCTTCCCATTTCAAATCTGGATTGGCGAGACCAGATGCTTTCACACCTAATGAAGTACTTTCACTTTGACCAAAAATAACATTATGGCCTGTAGAAGTTAGAGTTGTATATTTGAAATTACCAATATTTTCATTACCATTCTTACCCCAAGAAAGGCGAATTTTGGTATTCGTCCACCATTCCGGGCGCTTCTCCATAAACTTTTCATTAGTGAGGTTCCATCCTAAAGAAAAAGAGGGGAAAGTTGCATAATGATTATTAGCACCAAAACGGGAAGAACCATCACGACGAACAGTAGCCTGCAACATATAACGTTCATCAAAGTTGTAGCTAATACGAGCAAACATAGAAGCTAATGTAGCCACATCATTAGGACCACCCCAAACTCTCATTTGTCCTTCATCAGACAAGCCATTAGAAGCATCAATATAAGGACGATCCAGATTGATAATATTATCACGATTACCACCCAAATATGAACCAGTAGACTTCTTGGCAGATTGACCTAAAACAATAGAAAATGAATGTTTATCAATTGTTTTATCATACATCAATACATTTTCCAATTGCCACACAGTCGCATCCGTCTTTTCAGAATAGGCATTAGACTTTGATGAATTAAGACCAGATGCTAAATAGTATTTCTTAGTATACCCATCATTACTATAAAACTGGATATCAACTCCATAGGAGGTTCTGAACTTCAAATTATCCCAAAGTTGCAAGTCTGCAGAAAAGTTAGCTACAAATTTATGAGTCTTTGAAAGAGCACCAGGTAATGACAAAGAAGCCAAAGGATTAATCATCTCATTAAAATCACCACCAGGGATCGTATAAAGCCGCCCATCTGGACTATAAACCGGGGTATAGTTTGAATCACCTTCATATTTTTTAAGCTGAGCATCAGCTGCATCACCCTCCGCATAAGGAGTAAGAATTGGAGATAAAGCCAAAGCTGATCCTAACGGTGAATAATAAGAAGAATTCGCTTCTATTGATCTAGCCTTCACACGTGCATAAGATAAATTCGAAGTAATTTTCAGACTATTCAACCAATTACGGTTCTTACTTTCGTCAAAAATAGTATATTGAGTATTACTGCGCAGAGTGAGACGATTATAATTAGAACGATTATAGTTACCTCCTACAATACCTTCTTGCCCATAATATCCTAAAGAAAACATATAATTAACTTTTTCTGATGCCCCACTTACACTCACTTGGTGATTCATGACAGGAGCATCATTGTTAAATGTTTCTTTTTGCCAATTAGTACCTACACCATAAGAATAAGGATCATTATATTTAGGAGCTTGTCCAGAATTTATTGCACCTTCATTCATCATGATTGCATATTCTGTGGCATTCAGCACGTCACGTTCTCTCCAAGGATTCTGCCAACCATAAGAAAAATCATAAGTCACTTTTGTCTTACCTTCCTTACCTGTTTTAGTTGTAACCAAAACTACACCATTAGCAGCGCGTGCACCATAAACAGCACCCGAAGCAGCATCTTTTAGCACTTCAATAGAGGCAATATCATTGGGATTCAGATAATCAAGCCCACCTTCAAGTGGCATACCGTCCACAATATAAAGTGGATCTGAGTTATTCACTGTACCAATACCACGCACACGAATCTGTGCAGCAGCACCCGGCTGACCAGAAGATGAAGTTACGGTTACACCAGCAGCCAATCCTTTCAAAGCATTATCCACGCGAACAGGTGCCGTGAAAGCTAAATCATCTGATGATACTTTAGCAATTGAAGCAGTCACTACGCTCTTCTTTTGAACACCATAGCCAACAACGACAACCTCATCCAAAGCTTCCGCATCTTCTTGTAATACAATCTTAAATTCACGTTTACCGTTTAATGGAATATCCTGTGATTTGAATCCTATATAAGAAATAGAAAGGATTGCGTCGGAGGGAACCGACAAAGCAAATTCACCGTCTATACCGGTGATTGTTCCCGTAGTGGCATTACCTTTCACCACCACATTTACTCCAGGTAAGGGTTCATTGTCCGCACCACTTACCACCGTACCTTTTATCTGTATATCTTGTGCATATACAGCAGAAGCTAAGGTAAAGCTCAGTAAAAATAAAACTGATAATAACTTTTTCATAAGTTTTACTAAATTAAGATTAACAATTCTCGGTCATGTTCTCAATTGAACACTGCAAACATAGAGTAAAATGCAATAAAAGAAGCCCTAAGTACCCATTCTTAAATACGTCAATTCAAAATTCAGAATACGTTATCAATACGTCAAAAACAAATAAACAATTGATAATCAGAGAAAACACTATACTTTCATCGAATACATCATTGCATGTTATAGAACATAGAACACTGTTTTTCTAAACTACAATAACACGAAAGCCGGGTAATTTATAAAGGAAGTTAATAACAGAAATACAGGAAAAACTTAAAGATTATCGGTTGAATAACTCAAAAGTGAATTTGCAACCTATCTCCTTAAATTTCCAATTGGCAAAGCTGCCAAAGACTCCGAAATCAAAAATATTGGTGCCGATGCCATAACCAACCTCAACATAAGGGTTCAGATGCGGAACAACCAAAGCATTCAGATAAAGACGCTCATTGAGCACATGCTGTGTATACTTCACCAAATGACGCAACATCAGGAAGGGAGATTCATACGTCAAATGCCCACGGAGATATTTACGGGAGGAGTTATACCACCGCCCGTCAAGCAACTGGAATACACCGCCAATTTCATCATTCCATCCCACGGGAAGATTGGAACGGGTAAAATTGGCAAAATCCACAAAGTATATATCTTTTTGATTAGTAAAAGCACCCCATCCAAAGCGGAGATAAAAATCACGCATCAACCCCAAGGGAATGGAGTGCTGAATATCCACCTCTACACGCTCATACGTACCGGTACTTTTAAAAACCCCATTGATACCCCGCTCCCAGTCCACTGAAAAACTGGGATATTTGGAATGTAAGTTCACTTTACGATCCCCATTCATATAGTAATACTGACCGGGCGTCCACGTCAGACGGACACGCGGAGCAAAACTATTGTAAGAATGACGCATTTTCTCTGTCCAATCAGGATAAACTTCTGAAGAAGAGCCTACACTTCGCGAAGTCGCCCTCGTGGATACATACATCGAACGATTGGCCTCCGTACGCTTATGCATGGAGAAACCGACATCCAGCGACAGGCCGTTCACTATTTCCCAACTATGGCGCACCTGCAAATATAAGTCATTAAAGTAATCCAGTTGTACCTGATCAAAATCGAAAACACTATCCGGAATGTTTTTCAATTCATCCAGCATCCTACTACTATAAATGCGGTGGCCATTACCCAGATTAACGTGAAGGGCCGCGCGCTTACGTGGCCAGTAATCAAAATCTGACTTTATCGACCAATAAAACTCATTATACTTGAAGTTATAACCCAATCTGGGAACGATACGTAACAAACGGTCGCCCGTAAAAATACGGTTGTACTTAAATTCCTGCCGGTAAGAAAAACCATTCTTCCCGCTATAACTCAGCAAGAATGGATTGATAAGCGGTGAACAGCGCACACTGCCCAGTTTCGAAAGATCTACCGTATAGCGGCTGATAAGCGCATCACCGATCTGTCCCCAAAATTCCAGATTCTTATTTTTGGGTTTCTTATATCGATATGAAGTATCACGGCTTAAAAAGAAATCTTTATATAAGTCCTGTTCATGTACAGTCAACGGAATGGGACGTATACTCTCAAAATAAGAACTATCCTTCTTGTTGGCATTCGTATCACTGCGCAATGTGTAGGACTCCGACAGATCATACTTGCTCTTCAATCTTTTCCGGTCCATCCGTGAAGGGTCTTTCTGAATAATGGTTTTATAATCGAGAGCAGCAATATAATTGGCATCGACCACATTGCCCAAAAAGCGGAAAGTGGCATCCACATCATAATGTACAGGCAAAAACTCATCCGATTCACCCACATCTCCCATACGTATCATATTGTTGAAACGCAACATTTCAGAACGTCCGCTAAAATGCATCTCACGCACACTCCAGACATTCTCACTGACCACCATGTGACCGCTGACCAACTGAAAGCTTTTGCTTTTCGGTTTGAAACTAATCTTATATTGCAAATCATGCACTTTACCCATTACCGAATCGACATGATAAGAATAATATTTCATCGCATTTGGAGCCAGAGGCGAAAGAAGCTTATCATATAATAAGGTAGAAGCGTAGATATTAACATGGAAATATTCAGGCAGCCTTCCGTCCAGTTCCCAAAACTCGGAAGAGGTACCGACACTGGCTTTTACTTTCTGATCATAAATGTCGGGAGCAGTAAAATGCAAGTCACTATAAGTTTCCATCATATACTCCCTCACTCCTTTCCGGATGCGGAACATGGTAGGAATAAAGCGTAAGATGTGATTTTTCTTGCGAAGATTCACTTTTCCCTTAATATAAAGATCAGCTCTATAGTCGTCGATAATACTTTCATAAAAAGGAGCAAAGAAGATGACTTTCTTCATAATAGAGTCCGCAGAAAGCAAGCTCGCATCGTAAGGATCAGGGATAGAAGCTGCCTGCACTTTCGGACAAGCTGAAAGCAAAAGACATAGCAAGGTTCCTATACAAAAGACGCGTTTCAACGGCAATACCTCCAAATATATAGGGACAAATATAGAAAAAAAGGTTGTAAAACGACGAAATACCTCTCTTTTTAAGAAACCTGATGAAAGATTCTTCATTACAGCCCAGATATAACTTTAATATAGAAAAGAGCGGAGATAAAATCCCCTAAAAGAGTTTTTCCTGTAACATCCCCGAATATTTTAGGGGGTATCCACATAAAAAACACATTATTTTCAATAATACCCCCTAAAAAATAGGGGTACTTCCGGAAAAAACATATAATTTTGCGCCCAACAACCAACAAAAGAAGGACAAATATGTCAAAAATGAGATTTTACGCCTTGCAAGAGCTTGCCAACCGGCGCCCTCTTGAAGTTACAACCCCTTCGAACAAATTATCCGATTACTACGGAAGCCACGTGTTCGACCGCAAGAAAATGCAGGAATATCTACCCAGAGAAGCTTACAAAGCTGTAACAGATGCTATCGAAAAAGGGACTCCCATCAGTAGAGAGATAGCTGACCTGATAGCAAACGGCATGAAAAGTTGGGCCAAATCCCTGAACGTTACTCATTACACTCACTGGTTTCAACCGCTGACGGATGGTACAGCTGAGAAACATGATGGATTCATCGAATTCGGAGAAAATTCAAATGTAATTGAACGCTTCTCCGGCAAATTGCTCATCCAACAGGAACCGGACGCTTCTTCTTTCCCCAACGGAGGTATCCGTAATACATTTGAAGCACGCGGATATACAGCATGGGATGTTTCCTCTCCCGCCTTCGTGGTAGATACAACTCTGTGTATCCCTACAATCTTCATCTCATATACCGGCGAAGCGCTAGACTACAAAACTCCATTGCTGAAAGCACTCGGTGCCGTAGACAAAGCTGCCACGGAAGTATGCCAGTTATTCGATAAAAATGTAACCCGCGTGTTCACTAATTTAGGCTGGGAACAGGAATACTTCCTGGTAGACTCTGCCCTATACAACGCCCGCCCTGACCTTTGCCTGACCGGACGCACGCTAATGGGACATTCTTCCGCCAAAGACCAACAGTTGGAAGACCACTATTTCGGTTCTATTCCGCCACGGGTAACAGCCTTTATGAAAGAACTGGAAATAGAATGTCACAAACTGGGTATTCCGGCAAAAACACGCCATAACGAGGTTGCACCCAACCAGTTTGAACTGGCTCCCATCTTTGAGAATGCCAACCTTGCCAACGATCATAACCAGTTAGTAATGGACCTGATGAAACGTATCGCCCGTAAGCATAACTTTGCCGTATTGCTGCATGAAAAGCCATACAGCGGTGTAAACGGTTCGGGAAAACACAACAACTGGTCACTCTGCACTGATACCGGCATCAATCTTTTTGCACCCGGCAAGAATCCTAAAGGCAACATGCTTTTCCTGACTTTCCTGGTGAATGTACTGATGATGGTCTATAAGAATCAGAATTTGCTGCGCGCCTCTATCATGAGTGCCGGCAACAGCCACCGTCTGGGTGCCAATGAAGCACCGCCCGCTATTCTGTCCATATTCCTGGGCAGACAATTATCAGCTACTCTGGATGATATCGTACGCCAGGTAGGCGATGACAAGATGACGGCTGAAGAGAAGACAACCCTTAAATTAGGAATCGGACGTATTCCTGAAATCCTTCTCGACACGACAGACCGCAACCGTACTTCTCCGTTTGCTTTCACCGGAAATCGTTTTGAATTCCGTGCTGCCGGTTCTTCTTCCAACTGTGCCGCTGCCATGATTGCCATAAATGCAGCTATGGCAAACCAGTTAAATGAATTCAAAGCCTCTATCGACAAGTTGATGGAAGAAGGAATCGGTAAAGATGAAGCCATCTTCCGTGTGCTGAAAGAAACCATTATTGCTTCCGAAGCTATCCGATTCGAAGGTGACGGCTATTCAGATCAATGGAAAAAGGAAGCTGCCCGTCGCGGATTGACGAACATCTGCCACGTACCCGAAGCTCTGATGCATTATATGGATAACCAGTCTCGTTCCGTACTGATAGGTGAACGCATCTTCAATGAAACAGAGCTTGCCTGCCGCCTGGAAGTGGAACTGGAAAAGTACACGATGAAAGTGCAAATAGAAAGCCGTGTACTGGGTGATCTGGCCATCAATCACATTGTCCCCATTGCAGTCAGCTACCAAAACCGTCTGTTAGAGAATTTACGTGGCCTCAAGGAAATCTTCTCTCCCGAAGAATACGAAGTACTGAGTGCTGACCGCAAGGAACTGATACGTGAAATATCCAAACGAGTAACGTCCATCAAGGTTCTGGTACGCGAAATGACCGAAGCCCGTAAAGTTGCCAATCACATGGATAGCTACAAGGACAAGGCTTTCGCCTACGAAGAAAATGTCCGTCCTTATCTGGAAAAGATACGTGACCACATCGATCACCTCGAAATGGAGGTTGACGACGAGATCTGGCCGTTGCCGAAATATAGGGAATTGCTGTTCACGAAATGATAACTTATCAGTGTAGTTGTTGATATTCTGACTATCTCAATTCCCCTCCTCCAGTTGGAGGAGGGGTGCCCAAAGGGCGGGGTGGTAGGTGAGA
>OGHH01000144.1_pt1 | contig 76303 bp, 79 predicted proteins | sample 1571471 | NCBI WGS metagenome assembly OGHH01 (sample SAMEA2581936, study PRJEB24529) | metagenome | biome: Human gut stool | place: China | collected 2011
GAATATGATTTTTGATCACATGTCGGTCACTTGGGGGCGCGATGAATGTTTTTCCATCAATGGAGATCCGAAGAAACCGGGCGATCAGCCCCGGAATATAACTATCCAGAACTCCTTTATAGGGCAAGGCCTGCAACCACATTCTTGCGGTGGACTTATCCAGACTACGGCTGAAAATGGAGTGACTTTATACCGTAACCTGTATATCGACAATAAAACCCGTAATCCGAAAGTGAAAGGTCTGAATCAGTTTGTAAATAACGTAGTTTACAACTGGGGTAATGGCGGTGCTTATATCATGGGTGATACGGAACAGACTTCCGAAGCCGATATCCGGAATAACTATTTCATAGTAGGTGCTACTTTTAATTATGATGGGAAAACGCTGGGAGCCACCGCTCCCTTCACGCGCTATAACGAACATTTCCGTGCCCATTTATCCGGCAACTATTATGATGAAAATAAGGATGGAGTGCTGAACGGTCGTGAACTGACCCGTGAAGATTGTACGAAACGGAAACAAGAGTCTGGTACTGAAGTTGTGATAACTCCTACTTTTCTGGATAAACCGTCGGATGTGCATCCCGCTATCGAAGGTTTGATGACCGCTCGGGATGCTTACGAATGGATTGTGCAACATGGCGGAGCTTCATTACCCGCCCGTGATCAGGTAGATAGCTATCTTGTTGAAGAATTAACTTCATTGGGTAAGAAGGGAGGAATTATTCTCACGGAGATGGACCTGCCTACACAAGGCCCCGGTGAAATAAAGTCGGGGACCAAACCATTGGATACGGATAATGATGGTATACCCGATGATTTTGAAGATAGATACGGACTTGATAAAAATGATCCGTCCGACGCTATGAAGATAGCTTCCAACGGATATACTAATATTGAAAACTACATATTCCTGATAAACAAATGAAAAAGATATATACTTATTTGATCTTCTCATTCGCCCTGCTGTGCAGCACTTCATTGATTGCGCAGACCAATGAGAAAGCCAGAGAAACTGCTGTGATGATTGCCGACCGCATTCTGAAGTCAACAACCTATGATTTTGTAGATAAGAAAAGTGGCAAGACCTATACATCGCTCAAAAACGTACCTTTAAATAAGAATGTGAAAGTACAAAGCAAATGCCTGGATTGGCATTACACAAATGGAGTCACTAACATAGCTCTGATGGAGTTGGGAGATAAATTAGGTACTTCGAAGTACGAGAACTATGTTCTGAAGAACATGAATTTCATTTTCGACGATGCAAACCAGGACTACTTCCATCGCCTGTATAACCAAACATTGGAGCAGGAAGGTTGGAGAGCTGTGAACCATGTGAATTGGCACATGATTTACCGGAATAAACGTCTGGATGATAATGGTCCTATGGGCGCCAGTCTGATTGTGCTCAACCGCCGTCATCCGGAACAGGCTTTTCAGAAGTATATCGACCAGACTGATCATCACCTGATGGTGTCCGAACCTCGTCTTGCCGATGGCACTATTGCCCGGTTATGGCCGCATGTCAATACCATTTGGGCCGATGATGCCTTTATGGCCCTTTCTTTTCTGGTCAGGATGGGAGAGGCGACAGGTGATGCTAAATACTTTGATGATGCAGCCAATCAGATACTGAACTATACCCGCTACCTGTGGTGCCCCGAAAAAGGACTGTACTATCATTGCTATCACACGAATAATAAAGCGCATGGCGTTGCCCATTGGTCTAGGGCAAACGGATGGGTTTTCATGGCTACTGCCGATTTGCTGGCACGAATGCCCGCCGACCATCCGATGCGTGAAGATGTCATTCGGAACTTCCGTATGCAGGCGGACGGACTGATTCGTTATCAGGGTGCGAACGGATTGTGGCATCAGCTTCTGGATAAGGAAGATTCCTATGAAGAAATCACGGGAACCGCCATGTTCGTCTTCGGCATTGCCAGAGGGGTGAAACAAGGGTGGCTGCATCCCGACTATATCTATGTGGCATGGGAAGGGTTGAAAGGCATGCTCACCAAGATTACTCCGAAAGGTGATGTAACGGCTATCTGTGCAGGTACGGGCATAATGCCCGCTTTGTCATTCTACTATAATCGTCCTCAGTGGAAGAATGATCCGATGGGAGAAGGCCCGGTGCTGAGGGCATTGGTGGAAATGATAGACGCACCCAAGTATACGGAAATCAAGGCCGAACAGCAATACGATAAAATCAAGTGATTTCTTGATATTACATTCGTATTACAGATTTATTACAGAATCTTTCTTTAGCTTTGCATCTTCTAAGAAAATAAGTTGAAGTAAACCTTTGAGGATAATATGCTAAAGAAATATTCTGTATTACGGGGATTCGTCATTTTATGTGTAGGACTGCTTGTCTTCTGTCTGCCCCCTTTGCAGGCACAGGACAGCGATTTCGTGACCTGGAACAAGGTGAAAGCCCGGTACGATGTATCCTCCAAAGTGGAACTTTACGGAGATGTCGAGATGCGTACCCGTGACGCACTGGATGAGATAGACCGTTGGGGCTTCGGCGTAGGTACTTCCGTTCTTCTTCTTCCGTTTCTAAAAGCTGAGGGCGGTTACGAATACCACTACCGCAACCGTGGTGAAGACGGCTGGAAATCCCGGCACCGTTACCATGCAGGTGTCTCTTTTACTCTTAAAAAACGACAATGGACGTTCACCCTGCGCGAGCGTTTCCAGCATACTTTCGACGGACGCGGAGCGGATGAATTCCGTCTCCGCACCCGCCTGAAAGCTGCTTATAAGGTAACTACATGGTCACCGTATGTCTCTTTAGAGCAATATCACAGTCTGGGCAAAGATGAATGGTTTCATGCCTCCCGCTTCCGTGCCCGCGGTGGGGTGGAAGCTAAACTGTCGTCCTCTTGGTCGGCAGACGTTTTCTATTGCTACCAGCACGAGAGTGATTTGGACAGGCATATTCTGGGGTGGGAGTTGATTTACCGGTTCTGATTGCCTTTACTGACACTATTTATTTGTCCCCATCCAAGTCCATTTATGCCAGATATGTTCTAATGGACCTTGTTTATGTTTGCTCAACCACCATTTACAGAATTTCACTTGCAACAGGAACATGCAAAATCCGATTAGCAGGCTGAGCGTATATCCACAATAAGGAGCCAAGTACAGACCAATCGGGAAGTAAATCAGTGCTCCCATTATGGATTGGGATATATAGTTCGTAAGACTCATTTTTCCGTAGAATCTCAGGCTGCTGACGGCTTTACTGAACTTTTCACGTTGGTAAAGCAATACGAATGAAGCTACCAGTACGAAAGTAAAAGCTAACTTTTGCCACATGTCGAACGCAGTTCCGGCTGTTTGCTGTATGATTGTACTGTTCTGCATAATCAACTCTTTCAGGGCATAGAGAGGAGCAAAAGAGATTGAGGAGATTATCAGTATCTTTATCCAGAAATGGAGATTCTTTTCCGTCGTAACGAAAAGCTGCTTTCTGCCGATGTAGAAGCCTAAGAGGAATAATCCGGCTGTTTGGAAAAAGCGTCCTGCATTTACTGCCCATAATAAGCTGGCTTTCTGTCCTAAAGTAACGTTCCCCCAGATGAAATCCCAAAAGTTGCCGGCCTGAGTGTACTCTGCCACTTCTGCGTACATTTCGCCTACTTTCAGATCTGGTAACTGATGTGCGGGATTAATCAGGTTGGCTATGTAATGATACCATTCAACAGGCTGTAACAAGAAGATAATGGAAGTGATGAGAATAGCCTTATCACTCCAATTCCGGGTAAAGAACAGGACAAGTCCGACAATTACAAATAGCAATAATACATCTCCTGCAGGAAAGAAAGCAGCGTTTAATGTTGCAAATGCAGCCAGCAGAACTAAACGCCATAGGAAACGATAGCCGAAGTCCTTGCCTTGCTTCTTCTGATTATTGCTCTGAATGTAAAATGTAAATCCGAACAGGAGAGCGAAGATTGCGTAAGATTTTCCGGCAAATAGGGTGAAAACACCGCTTAATACTCCCTGATCCAGTATGTTTAGCCAAGTTGGTGAATCTGTGGGATAAACGGGAAAAATGAAATGTTCAAGACTGTGAACCAAAAGGATAGCCATTACGGCAAAGCCTCGTAGGGCATCTACTACCTCGATACGAGGATTCTTGTTGCTTAGTTGTTCCATGAATTATTTATTTAGTAATGTTTTAATTCGTTTATTCATCGGTTTTTCAAAATAGTAGTAGGTGATACTTCCTTGATATGCAGTGATGTTTTTACCTTTCAAACGGTCGTACAATTGAAACAGCAGCATGCCGGCTAAAAAATCTGGTAACCGGGTAATCGGATTGACGTACCAATATCCTTTTATATCGGTTTCCGGCGTAAAATACATGCTGATTACAATCAATATGGCAGAAATTAAAAAAACGCAGAACAATTTTTTATAATCCTTTGCTATGGGTATCAGGAATGGGAAGCAGAGGTAAAATAGCTGTTCGCAACATAAACTCCACGAAGGGCTGTTGAATGAGAAAAAATAGTCGGCTTTTGGAGTGTAGGCATTTGTCAATGTGAGTGAAGCTAAGAAGTGTTTGAGCCAATCTATTGCTCCTGACGCAATGACATAGTTTCCTAAGGCGACGGCGATAAATAGAGTCAGCCAGTGCAAGGGATAAATACGTGCGATGCGTGCTACCCAAAAAGCCCGTTTGGTTATCTTGTTTTCACTGAATTTTTTCTGATAATTGTAAGCTATGATAAAGCCGCTTAGCACAAAAAAGAAACTGACACCCACAAATCCTTCTTTGAAGAAATGGGTGTCAAAAAAATTATCTATAGTATAGCAATGTGCTCCAAACACCATCAAAGCAAATATAAACCGTAAGGAGGTGAGTGTATTTATCATAGCTCTGTGTTTTGTAGCCTTTTTGGATGTTTTTTATTTTGACTCCTCAAATATACGAAAAGAGGAAGGTTAATGTCTTTTAGGCTGTTCTTTTTTAGTGGAATTTCGCATTTTATCATAAAAAAGAGACTTACATATGCTACTTATGCAAGTCTCTTGATATAAAATACCCAATATAGTATTCTCTTTTTAGCTTGCCGGTGTTAACTCAACAGTTAGTCCTAAGGCATTTACTATTCTGTAAAATGTAGCTACGCTTGGAACGGTAATTCCTTTCTCTATTCGTGAGATATAGGATTTATTTGTTCCGATACGTTTGGCAAGTTCTTCTTGCGTTAACCGTGCGTTTTTGCGAGCATCGAGTAATATTTGACTTGTATAGAAAGCATATGCTTCTTCATCAAACTTTGCACGCTCTTCTGTGCCGGGTTTGCCAAATTTCTTTTCAAGAACAGCACTGTAATCAACGATTTGATGATTGTTTGTCTCCATAATAGGCCTCCTTAATTTTTAATACTTTTTCTATCTCTCCTGATGGGGTCTTCTGAGTTTTCTTTTGAAAACCATTAAATAACACGACGATTTGTCCATCGTCAAAAATGAAAAAGACTCGGTAAATATTGTTATTGTACTCCATTCGGAGCTCATATAATCCATCGCGTATAAATTTGATAAATTTTACGGGCATCCGGTCTTCTGTTTCCAAAAGAGAGATGATATAGTGCAATTTCAACAATTCTTTGGCAGAGAGGGTTTCTATGAATCTCTCAAAATATCCACCATATGTTGTAATCCTGCGTTTCATGTAACAAAGATACGAAAAGTTGCACAATTGTGCAACTATAACCTCTTCATTTTCCATCTCCTCATCCATAAAAAACTCCGATCCATACCCCGCCTTTATCAAAAATGAGTATATTTGCCCGCATCATTCTATTTTTTAACCTTAAAAACACAGTTTAAATGCAGCGTAAAGCCCCGCAAACATCTGATATTGACGATGAAACACTTTTTGCTAAAGTGGAGCGGGGAGATGTAGAGGCATTTACTGCGGTTTACAATAAATATCACAAACTGCTTTACGCATTGGCCTATCGCTATTTGATGAGTTCCGCGATGGCAGAAGACGCTGTGCAACACGTATTTACCCGTTTCTGGGAATTCCGTTCGGAGCTTCGGGTAGGCATCAGCCTGAGAAACTACCTGATAACAATGACTAAAAATCATATACTCAATGTGATACGCAATGAGAACACCGCCCTTACCAAGAATTATGAGATAGCTCAGGGCACCCCTGCTTACGAAGATACCCTTGTTGACAGTCTGGAAAAGAAAGAACTGATGTCCATCTTTTATAAGGCAGTCGATATGCTGCCGCCCCAAAAGCGGGAAATCTGCCTGATGAAGGTGCGTGAAGAACTCTCCAACCAGGAGATAGCCGACCGCCTGAAACTCTCTATCAATACAATCAAAACCCATTATTCCGATGCACTGAAACTGCTGCGCGTCCATTTGGGAAAATTGCTAATTTTTGTTACGTACCTCACCTTGTTAAGGTATTTAAGTGTCTATTTAACAGTATGAGTACAGAGAATATGAATATACCTACAGAAAAACAGATACAGGAAGTGCTGGCAGGGACATCTACTCCTGAAGTTGCCCGGATCGTAGCGGCTTGGTTTGCTACCGATGAGGGTGCGGCCTATCTGGCTAAAAGTATGGACCGTGATGCCGTACAGATCAAACAAGGATTCGAAGAACTCTATGTCAATCACGAAATCCCGTCCGAAGAGATGTTTGCCCGTATCCGCCGCAACATCCGGCGGAAACGCATCCGAAGGATTACTTTCCGTGTGGCAGCCGTACTCATTCCGTTTGTGCTGCTGATAGGGCTGTTTGTCCAGGTGAATACCCGTGTCGATCTGCTGGGTGATTCCGGTTACGAAGAAATCTATGTGCCCAAAGGTGAACGCCTGCAAATGATGTTCCAGGATGGCACACGTGCTTATATAAATTCAGATTCGCGCCTGAAGTATCCAAAGAAATTTGCGCTGTCCAGCCGTGAAGTCTATCTGGAGGGCGAGGCTTATTTTGTAGTCTCAAAGAATTCCCACCGACCTTTCATTGTCAATCTTAACGGGCCTGCCGTACATGTTCTGGGAACTTCGTTCGATGTTCAGGCTTATCCGGAGAATAAGGATATCACGGTCTGCCTGGACGAAGGTCGTGTTAATCTGACACTTGCTTCAGATAAGAAATATCCGTTGAAGCCCGGTGAGAAACTTGTCTATAACAAAGAAAGTGAGCGTTGTACCATTACCCGACATGCCGATATTCATCTGTCTTCCTTGTGGAAAAAGAATGTGATAGCTTTCAAGGATGCTCCGCTGTCCGAAGTTATCAAAGTGCTGAATCGTTGGTATGATGTGAACTTCAAGATAGAAAACCAGTCAGCTTGGGATGTATACTTTACAATTACATCCGAGAATACGCTTCTCGAAAAAGTTCTTCAGGATTTGGAAAAGATTGCGCCGTTACGGTTTGAATATAAAGAGGCTGAAAAGGAAGTGATAGTCACAAGAAAAAAAGAGGATTCCCGTCTAATGCATTGATTATGCAGATTTGAGTTGTAGACAATATGTGAAACAAAAGTGCGTATTGCAGGTAAAATTCCGTTCAGTAAAGTGCGCATTGCAGGTGATTTGCGTCTTATTAAACTTGCGCATTACAGAAAGTATTCTTACTTTTGTGCATTGGCTATATGATAAATATTGAATTGCATGATATTTAAACGTAAATTGTACAATAAACTACTTGCTTGGAAACATCAGGCAGCAGGTACTAAGGCACTTCTGATAGAAGGTGCCCGACGAATAGGCAAGTCTACCCTTGTGGAAGAGTTTGCAAAGAATGAATACCGGAGTTATCTTTTGATAGACTTCAATAAGGTGAGCGACTCGGTTGTTTCGGCTTTCAATAATTACATGAACGACCTCGACACCTTTTTCCTTATTCTCTCTTCGGAATATGGAGTGAAACTTTATTCAAAAGAATCCGTCATCATCTTTGATGAGATACAACAATTTCCTAAGGCACGGCAAGCGATAAAGTATCTGGTGGCGGACGGGCGGTTCGACTATATAGAGACTGGTTCGCTCATCTCCATAAAGGAAAATGTAAAGGACATAACCATTCCCTCAGAAGAGAGGGCACTAACTATGTATCCCATGGACTTCGAGGAGTTTGCCTGGGCCATGGATGAGGAACCATTGATGACATATATCCGCCAATGCTTCGATAAAAGAGTGCCTTTGGAACAAGGACTCCACGCCAAGGCCATGTTGTTGTTTCGGCAATACATGATCGTGGGCGGTATGCCGAAAAGTTTGTCGGCCTACATGGAGAACAACCGAAGTTTCGAGATGGCCGATATGGAAAAAAGAGATATACTGACACTCTACCGCAATGACATAATGAAGATAAATTCCGGTTATAGGTCGAGCGTATTGAGTATTTTTGACCAGATTCCGGCTTTTTTGTCGCGCTCGGAAAGACGAGTGGTGATGAATCGCATTGAAAAAGGTGCAAGTTTCCCTAAGTATCACGATACCTTCTTCTGGCTATCCGATTCGATGATTGCCAACGAATGCTTTAATTGTTCGGACCCCAACGTGGGGCTCTCGTTAAATGAAGATAGGACATATGTGAAGTGTTATATGGGTGATACAGGGCTGCTCATCAGCCATACGTTTGACGAGAATGAAATTTCCGATGGAGAACTTTACCGGGAAATCTTGTTGGGAAAACTATCTGTAAACGAGGGCATGTTCTATGAGAACGTAATTGCGCAGATGCTTGTGGCTGCCGGGCACAAGCTCTACTTCTACACTCGCTACAATGAGGAGAAGCACCGCAACGATGTGGAAATAGACTTTATTCTTTCGAACCAAAGCAAATTGAAATATAAAATTTTTCCGATAGAGGTAAAGTCAAATGATAAATATATCATCCGCTCGCTCACCCGCTTCAACGAGAGTTTTCATCAGCGTATAGGAGGGAGCTATGTGATTCATCCTAAAAACTTGAGCGTGAAAGAAGGGGTGGTCTATTTACCGGCCTATATGACCTTCTGCTTGTAGTGTATAAAAGTGTAAATATGAAGAAATAAGTTTATGGAGAGCGAGAATCTGAAAAATGCGTGTGCTTATGTCAATATATCAGCTTGATGATGATAGGTTGAAAAACTTTAAAATGTTGGCTACGAATGTCCCCGGTCGGAAGGATGATGACGAGCTAATCCATATGTTCTGTTTTATCTCCGCTAAAGAGAAAGTAGGAACAATTTCGGGAATATGAAAATGGGTAATAATTCAAGACTATTCTGCATACTCCATTTAATAACCGTGAACAGCGTTTTTTAAGAATAAGAGGAATGCTTTTTAAGAATGTTGCCGACGTTTATTAACAGCGTAGAAATCGATCTTAAAACTAAAATAGAATATATGTATACAAAAAAGGCGATAATTCTTCATGAGAATGATCGCCTTTTTACTTTTTTATACCTGTTATTGTTTGGGGTGAAAGTCACCCGTATTAACTATAATCAACCTGAATAGCTTAGGAGTAAACCATCGGTTGATTATATGGATTAGCTCCTGCTTTAGATGAATATATTGTCAATTTTATGCACTGCTTAAAGTTTCGTTGTAAAGGTCTTGTTTTTCCCATTTACTAAAGTTTTAGGTTTATATTAGAGTTTCATTTTAAACTTCTACAAATATACTACATCAGAAAGGCGAAGTCAAGTGTTTCAGCCTCTGTTTTGAATTGTTTTTTCATTTATGGTGCTAATCTCTTCTGTTATACTATTCTATCGGTAAGTTTCTATTTCATATTGTTCTTTTTTAGGTGGAACTATTTACATGATCTTCAAATTTCTTGCATAAAAATGGCTGTTTGTTATTATAAAAAGAGTAAATTTGTACGAATCTCGTGAATGATTGTCCCTTTATACATAGATACATTAATACAAGATGACGAGCTACATTTTGAACCGCCAATGACGATTCTTAGTCTTTTGAAGCCCTTTTCTTAATCTATTTAATAAAAAAAGCATTTTTCTCTCACCCGCTCCGAAATCTTGTGTGTCTACTTAGTATAAAGCGATTTATACCATTGTTAATCTAAAATTAAAGTTATGAAACACAAGATTTTACTTGTTCTGTTTTTGAGCCTTATGGCATGTTTCACAGCCAATGCTCAGAAAGTGACCTTGCAGTTCCGGCAAGTTAAGTTAGCAAAAGTCTTTGATGCTATCACTCAACAAACCGGACTAACCGTGGCATACAGCCGTCCTACCGTTGACCCGGATCGGGTTATTTCTATTGAAGCTGATAAAGAAGAACTTTCAGATGTACTTACCCAATTATTGAAAGGTACAAATGTAATTTTCGAAATTGGCGAGACGAAAATCTATTTGAAAGAAGAACCTGTTTCAGATACTCCGCAAAAGAATGGTCGCCTTATAACTATTTCCGGTACAATCGTTGACGAGAAAGGTGAAACGATTATTGGGGCAAGTGTGGCTGTACAAGGAACCACTTTGGGGACTATCACCAATGCAAACGGTGAGTATTCTTTAGCTAATGTGCCGGAGAATTCAAAAATCACTATTTCATTTATTGGTTATCAATCAATATCGCTTCCAGCAAGTACTAAAATGCTCAGTAAGGTCGTGATGAAAGAAGATAATGAAGTTTTGGATGAAGTTGTTGTAGTTGGTTATGGTACACAGTCAAAGACGCGGACTACGGGAGCTATAGCGCAAATAAAACAAGATAAAATAGCAAATATTCCTGTAAGTAGCTTTGAACAGGCTATAGCAGGACAGCTACCCGGAGTACAAGTGATGCAACAAAGTGGAGCACCGGGGGCTGGAGCCTCAATGAAAATCAGAGGGTCTTCTTCGATCACAGCAGGGACTAATCCTCTTATTGTAATCGATGGTTTTCCAATGACTTCTGAAAATACAGCAAGCTTATTAAATCCAGAAGATATAGAATCAATTGATGTTTTAAAAGACGCCTCTTCTTCTGCTATCTATGGTTCTCGTGGTGCTAACGGAGTTATTGTAATTACAACCAAGAAAGGAAAAGATGGTAAGGCCAGAATTTCAGCAAAAGCATATTATGGCATACAAACAGTTTCAAAGAAAATTGATTTGATGGATGCTTATGAATATGCAGATTTTGTAGTTGCTGCCAGAAATAATTATTGGGTAGACTTAAAGCCTGGAGTAAATACACCTGAAGATCCGAATTCTGTTCGTCCATCAAAAGCAAGAATACCTGATTATCTTGCTCCTTATCTGAACAAGGAAGCAGGATTAGTCAATACAAATTGGCAAGATGAATTATTTCGTACTGCAGCAATACAACAATATGATCTTTCAGTGTCTGGCGGAAATGAAAAGATATCCTATTATACTTCAATAAGCTATGCTAATCAAGATGGAGTAATTAAGAATTCAGGATTTAAGCGTTTGTCTGCACGTTCCAATATCAGTGCGAAATTGAATAAACATGTTTCATTTGATTTTGATATTGCACCTTCTTATTCTGTAACTAATAAAGTATCAGAAAGTAATCATAAAGCAGATGGTGTCGTTTTAATGACAATGTTAGCTAATCCGGCCGCTATGGCATATAATTTAGATGGAAGTATTAAATACGGTGATCAAATAGAAAAAGGACAAGCTTGGGGAACTGCGGCTTTAGAGAGTCCATTGGCTACTGCTATGAGTATAAAAGATGATGAGAAGACATTCAATATTCTATCTAATTTGAATTTGAATATAACGATTTTGGATAATCTAAAATTCAAATCTCATTTTGGTGTACAATATAATAAAATTGAGAATGATTATTTCCGTCCTTCTTATTTGGCTGGCTATAATTCTAAAGCTCCATCTAAGGCTGTAGGTAAATATTTTGGTTATACGACATTAAACTGGATTACTGAGAATACGCTTACTTATTCTTTAGAACTAAATGATCATTATATAGAGTTTCTGGCAGGTATCAGTGCACAACGTGAAGATTATGATAGAGCGAACATGGTTGCTTCAGATTTTCCGAATGATAATATTACGACACTGAATGCAGGTATAGTAAATAGTGGGTATACAGATAAAAGTACTTGGACGTTATTCTCATATTTTGCAAGAGTCAATTATTCATATAAAAATAAATATTTGCTTGCTGCTTCTATTCGACGTGACGGTTCTTCCCGTTTTGGAAAAAATAATAAATATGGTACATTCCCATCGGTTTCTATAGGATGGCGCATTATTGAAGAAGAATGGATGAAAAAGTTGGATATACTTAGCGATCTGAAATTGAGAGCAAGTGTTGGCGGAACTGGTAATTTTCAAATATCTAACTATAGTTCATATTCCTTATTAAATCCTGCTAATTACTTGTATAGTAATGTGGTTGTAAATGGGTTAGCTCCTTCAACAGCTCCAAACCCTAATATTTCATGGGAAAAGACAACCCAGTGGAATGTTGGCTTAGATGTTGGCTTATTCAATAATAGACTAACATTCGCTGTGGACTATTACAAATCAACTACAGATGGTTTGTTGTTGAATGTTCCGGTTCCTGCTGCATCAGGATTTACAACATCACTACAGAATATAGGTAAAGTGAATAATAAAGGTGTTGAATTATCAATTAAAGCAGATATTGGCAATGATGATTTTATGTGGAGTCCTTCATTGAATTTTTCCAAGAATAAATCGAAAGTAATTCGATTGGGACCTGGTCAAACACAGATACTTCAAGATAATAGTTTGACAAAGGTTGGTGGCGAAGTTGGCTCTTACTATGTTTATAATGTTATAGGTATATATAAATCAGAAGAAGATTTGAATAAATATCCTCATTTAAGTACATCAAAAGTAGGTAGCTATATTTATGAGGATATTAGCGGGCCTGACGGGAAACCTGATGGTAAAATAACAGATGCGGATAGAAAAGTAATGGGCAATTATATGCCTGATTTTACAATGGGATTTTATAACTCATTTTCTTTTAAGAATTTTGACTTGAGTTTTATGATTCAATGGGTTCAAGGTGTTGATATCTTTAATAAGTCAAATGCTTTTCTTTTGAATGAAGAAGGATGGGGAACTGGTGCTAAAAAATTGTATAATAATTGGTTCTCTGAGAATAACCTGACTGCTAAATATGCTCGTCCCTTAGTTTCACCAACAGATAAACTGTATGAATCATCTAATTATATGCTTGAAGATGGATCATATCTACGTTTTAACAATATAACATTAGGTTATCGATTACCTAAAAAAATATTGAATAAAATGAATGTTGGAGATTTACGTTTTTATGTAACTGCTCATAATCCATTTACGATAACATCGTATTCAGGATATAATCCGGAAGTCAGTATGTCTTCTAATCCTCTTACACCAGGTATAGATTATGGTGGATATCCGGTAAATAAATCTATTGTATTTGGTATAAATGTAAACTTTTAAATAGAAATGAGATGAAAACTTTTAAATATATTATCTCTATCAGTTGTGTGTTAGCCAGCGTATGCTTTTACTCATGTGATGACTTTTTGAATCAGGAACCTCCATCTAATGAAAGTGTACCGGCATTCTATAAAACAGAAACAGATATAGCCCAGGGAGTAGCAGCAGCCTATAATTCCCTAATGGCCAAATCTCAGTATGGTAGTAATTTTATTTATCTGATGGAAGTTCGTTCAGATAATACTTACACGGAAAGTATTACGAATAGTGGAGGAATTTATGGCGATATTGATTTATTTCGTGAAACATCTTATAATCGCGTTCTGGAGGATACTTGGGTTGGTTGTTATGAAGGTATTAAGCGGTGTAATATTGTTTTGGATAATATTGAAAGTGTCCAGATGGATGAAACTACCAAGAAAAAGTATAAGGGAGAAATGTTGTTTATACGTGCATTGACGTACTTTAATATGGTTCGTTTATGGGGTGATGTACCATTAGTAATTCGCTATTTTGATGATCCATTTCAAACATTTGGAATTGGCAGAAGTCCAGTAAATGATGTATATGAACAAATTAAAAACGATTTGATTGAAGCATCTAAAATTTTACCCGAAGTACCGGATAACAAACGTTTAGGAACTGCTGTTTCAGGATCTGCGAAAACTCTTTTGGGAAAAGTTTATTTGACTTTAAAGGATTATGATAATGCAGTGAAAATATTGAAAGAAGTTATTGATAGCCAGCAATATACTTTTATTCAAAACTATACAGAGCTTTTCGATGTAGATAATAAAAATAATTCTGAAAGTATTTTTGAAATACAATATACTGAGGCTGTGACAGATCTTGGTAGTGCATTTGCTAATTTGTTTGCTCCGATTGGAAGCTCAGAAGTTACTGGAGGTATTGGAGCCACTGAAGGCAATAACGAACCTACGCAAAATTTCTATGAGTCATATAATATAGATGATTTAAGGCGTGATGTATCTATAGGACAATTAGCAGATGGTAGAATCTATTGTAAGAAATTTGTAAAGAAACCAGTTCTACCTAATCAGTCAAATGCCAATTTTGTTGTTTTGCGATATACGGATGTCTTATTGATGTATGCTGAAGCTCTTAATGAAATTAGTTATTCATCTTCTGGGGATGCAATTAAATATTTGAATGAAGTTCGCCAAAGAGCAGGCTTACAGCTGTATACTTCTCAGCAAATAACAGGGCAGGATGAATTTAGAAATCTGATTTGGAATGAGAGGCGTTATGAGTTTGCTTTTGAAAATCAGCGTTGGTTTGATCTTCTAAGGAGTGGAAAAGCTGTAGAGGTCATGAGTAAATCTTCTAATGGAGATTTTGTGATAGAGCCTTATCAGTTATTATTTCCAATACCTCAAAATCAGATTGATATTGCACCTGATATTATGAAGCAAAATGATAACTATTAGTTGATTAATGATGTGTCTGAAATAGTATTAATTAAAATAAAGAACAGCATGAAAAAACTATTGATTTTATTGTTTTTATTGGAGGTATCTTTGCAGTTTTGTTTTGCTCAAACGCAACCTTTGCCTATATCTCAATTAATTGAGATTTATAACAATCCTTCTAAATACCCCAATTATATTATGGTCTCCGCGCATAGAGGGTATTGGAAAGATTATCCGGAAAACTCTCTTCCAGCTATACAAGCTGCAATAGATTTGGGTGCTGATATGGTCGAATTCGATATAACAACAACAGATGATGGTACGCTTTATTTATTGCATGATTGGGGATTGGATAGATTGACGAATGGACATGGAATCGTGAAAAAAAGAATCAGTGGAGATTTTGTTAATTATAAATCTTGGGATGAGCTTAAAAATGTAAAATTAAGATTGTCGACAGGAGAAGTAACCCAATATAAATTAGCGACATTAAGGGAAGCGCTTTCAAAATGTAAGGATAAAGTGTTGGTAAGTATTGATAAGGCTGAGAATATAATACCTGAAATGTATTATATGGTAAAGGAGTTAGGGATGACTGAACAGGTTACTTTCAAAACTAAAATTCAGGTTTATCCTACTCCAGAATCAATAAAACAACTAGTGAAAAATAAAGAGGATCAAGAACTTTTAATCAAAATGTTTACTCCGACTATTTTTAATGAGGCATACGAAAAAGATCCCAAAATGGTTGATAAAATGAAAGCATTTATTGATGCTGGCTGTACTGGTTTTGAGATGATTTATTTTAAAGATACAGATAAAATGCTTACACAACCAATAAATGTTGAAGGCCAGACTTATCAAAGTGTATTTGTATGGTTAAAAGTTAAGAATAGACGTGTCATACAATTCCCTGAATGGCCGGAAAATGAAAAAGGCAATTGGTCTCCTGCTGCTTATAAATTTAGGAATATAGATTTGACAGGTAATGACCGTCGTTGCGACTGGGATTGGTTGTTAAAAACATCCCATGCACCTGATATTGTCATTTCTGACCGATTGGAAGTTCTTTTTGATTATTTGAAAACTATAGGAAAACGTTCATTAGACTAGTAATGCTATGAGAACTAATTGTAATAGGAGTAGGAATAGTAATATGATAATATTTACTATTTGTTTGTTGTTTGTCTGTCTTGGTAATATTCATTCGCAAATAAATGTACCCAATCCCAGTATTGATTTGCATTTAGATATTGAAAATGTGGAATATGAGTTTGTCGAGAAAAGAAAAGCGGATTTACAGAGGGATGTCGAAGGCTGGGAAGATCGATTTGGTAACAGTGATAGGGCTGTGAAATTTTTTCGACAAGGTTCAAGCCTGCGTTTGTCGAATTATAATATAAATGTAGTGCATACTGTTTCTTTTTGGGCATGTATTACTGACCCTTCTGAGATTCCTTCCGGTGCCATACCTTTCAAACCCACAGATACTCAAATGGAGTTTTATAATTGGACTGATAGGGAGAATCGTATATTGAAAGGATTAGGACGTAAAAAAGCAACTGTAGGGTTTAATAGATATATTCCGAAACCCGATGGAACAATTGTTCCTTGGTATCTATGGGCTTATAAACCAGCTCAATTTGATCAGCGTGGGTGGTATCATATTTTTGTTGTACATGGCATGTACTATACGAGGTTGGTTATGTATAAGCCTGATTTAACAAAAGCATATTCTTATATTTGGATGGGAGATCAAGGCTTTCCTACCAACAAATATTTGTATTTGGGGGGATATGGTGAACATTTTCCGGCAAACTCAGCTATGGATGATTTTAAAGTCTATAATGCGGAACTTACAGATGATCAGATAGAGTTTTTGCATATTGCGGAATATCCTAAAGGTGCCTATGTGAAAATACGGAATAAAAACTCAGGAAAATATGCCGTGGTTAATGAGGCTTCTTTAGATAATGGAGCATTTATAATACAACTCTCTACAGGGATAGGTAATGATGAATGGAAGTTAATATTTACCGGGCTTAATGAATGTAAAATTAAGAATCTTCATTCTGGTAAACTTTTGGTGGTTAAAAATGCGTCTATTGGTACTGGGCTTGAAATAATTCAGTATGATGAAAAGGGTACTGATAATGAGTTTTGGATTTTAGAATATCCGGTCGTTGATACTAAATACTTTAGATTAAGAAATAAAAGTAGTGGAAAATATTTAGGTGTTTTTCTGAATTCAATGCAGGATTATTTTTTGTTAATTCAAGCAGAAAAGACTGAAAGTAGTATCTATTGGTCTTTTTCGAAATCGCTACCGAATGAAAGGACAAAGTTAGACTCTGGTCTGTACCGTTTAAAAAATAAAAAGAGTGGACTCTATTTGTCAGTCCAAAATAAGAGTTATGATGTTTCAGCTCCACTTATTCAAGATGTCAGATCTAATTTAGATGTTGATGTTAGTTTTGAGACATGGCATATAAAACCGTCTGCAGATGGTAGAGATGCATATACTATAATGAATCCAATCTCAAAATATTATATGACTGGTTATTCGGCTGATCCTGAGGGAAGTGATATACTTTTAGGAACTAATCGCTTATTTGGAGAATCTGATTGGCAATTTTTACCAACTGAAGTACCAAATGAATATCGTATACGAAATTCAATGAGTTACTATTATGCGGCTGTTAAAGATGCTTCAACTTTAGCTAAGGCTCATATAATTCAAAAACGGTCAGGTTCAGAGGACAATGAAATATGGATGTTGGAAAGAGTTTATTATTCCGATCCCCCATTGTCGGCTGGCACTTATAAAATACGGAATGAGAATAGCTTCAAACTAATGGTGGTGAAAGATGCATCAGAATTGGAGAATGTCGAAATCGTTCAGAATGGTACAGGGGGCGAGAATTCAGAATGGGAAATTGTACCTGCTACATTCGGTTTTGTGCAATTAAGAAATAAAAAAAGTCAAAAATTTCTTGCGGTAAAGAATGCAAGTTTAGAAGTTGGTGAAGTTCTTGTTCAACGCAGTGTCAGCACTCCTAATAGTTATTGGACCATCAGTAAAGAGACTTATATGGATTCGGGAACCAAGCGCGTTGTTTATACTTTGAGGAATCAGCTTTCAGAATTATATGCAGTAGTGAAAAACGCTTCTACTGCTGATGGAGCTTCTGTTGTACAAAATAATACCGGAGGAAAAAATAAATTGTGGGCTTTTGAAAAGCAATCATCCAATGCATCTACCCGGTCTTTTGACTTAGAGCAGACAGAAATAGCAACTGATTTTGATAAGCCTGAAGTCATGGTAGATTGTAAGAATGATATGATTTTATTGGATTATCCATTTAAATCTCCTACAGAACTTATTGTACGAATTCTGGATTTGTCGGGAAAGCAAGTATATGAAGGTAGAAGGCAAGTGGATGGAAGCAATAATGTTATAACAATCAGCCAATTCAATAATGCACTGCATGCTAATCAATTCTATGTGATATCTATACGTTCAACGGATGGAAAAGTTAATTGTTCAACTAAAGCTATAATGAGCAAATAATATGAAAAACTTAATTTAATAAACCATGAGAAAAAGTATTTTATTTCTGCTTGTAATCTTTTGTGTTGCTTTTGTGGCAGCACAAGAGCAACTTCCCAAATGGGAAAAAGGTTATCTGGATATTCATCACATCAATACCGGACGGGGAAGCTGTGCATTTCTTATTCTGCCGGATGGAACAAACATGATGATTGATGCCGGAGATTTTGATAACGAATCGTTTGATGCAAAGTATGCTCCCATGTTTGCGCCACAGGTGTTTCCAAATAGTAGTTATACGGCAGGCTCGTCTATAATAAACTATTTGACTAATGTGCTGGGAAGAGATAAACTGTCAATTGACTATTTCATGCTGACTCATTTCCATTCCGATCATTACGGTAGTGTGCGCAGTGTTTCCGGTACTTCCGAAAATGGTTATAGGCTTACCGGCTTAACCGAAGTGGGGGATGTAATTCCTATCAAAACCTATGTAGACAGAGATTATCCTGATTATAATTTTCCGGTTGACCTGCGAACTAACACATCAGGCAATGGAGGAGTAGAACCGGCTACTTTCCAAAATCTTTTGAAATTTCTGGAATTCCAGAAAAACAAAAATGGAATGAAGGTTGAAAAATTTGATATTGGATCGAATAAACAGTTTGTATTGAAAAAAGATCCAAAATCTTATCCCGGGTTTGAAATCCGAAATATTAAGGCAAACAATCTTTTATGGACTGGAAAAGGTAAAAACACCACCGCTTTGTTCTCAAAAGAAGAATTGTTGGCAAAGAATGGCAAATTCAATGATAATCAGATGTCGACAGCTATTGTTGTGAAATATGGTAAATTCAAGTATTATGCCGGAGGAGATAATTCCGGTCTGGTAGATCAGGATCATGCGGAATGGTACGATATTGAAACTCCGATGGCACCGTTGGTAGGGAAAGTGTCTGCTATGTCGCTCAACCATCATAGTAACCGGGATGCTACAAACCGAAACTTTCTGGATGTACTCGATCCTAAAGTGGTAGTAGCACAATCATGGAGTCCGGATCATCCCGGTCCTGAAGTGGGACAGCGATTATTGTCCGGCAATGTGGGAACTCAGAGGAGAGATGTATTCATGACGTATTATCATGAACAAACAGGAATTGGGATCGGCCCTTGGTTCTCTCGCGGCATAAAAGCTAAAGAAGGCCATATTGTGATAAGAGTTTATCCGGATGGAAAATATGCAGTATATGTATTAGATGCCAGAAAATCTAATTTGACGATAGTAAAGAAGTTTGGTCCATACGTTAGCGAATAATTTTAATATCTAAACTTGCCCAAGCTTGCAATAGTATTTTTGTGAGCTTGGGCTTATTTTGAACACAATAATCTGATATTATGAGACGATTAATTTTATTATTCTTCTGCTGTTGCCTGACACTTGGCATAAGTGCGCAGACCGCTAAAGAAGAAATCTTTGAGAATATTCATCTTTCGGCAGCAAATCATTATGCCTATCCCGATCTTGACTTTAAGAAAACTCCGCCGCCGTCAGGATATAAGCCATTCTATCTGAGTCATTATGCACGGCATGGTTCCCGTTATCGGGTTAATCCCAATGACTATAAAGAACCATTGAGAATTTTGTGCGAAGCAGAAAAGGATGGGACACTGACTGAATTGGGAAAGAAGACCTTAAACTTGATTGATAGCCTTGCCCGAATGGCAAAAGACCGCTATGGTGAACTGACACCGTTGGGAGCACGCCAACATCGGGGAATTGCTAAAAGAATGTATGAGAACTTCCCCGAAGTATTTCAAGGAGTGGCAGCAGTGGATGCACGTTCTACCGTTGTTATTCGTTGCATCCTCTCTATGATGGCTGAATGTCTGCAACTGCAATCTATGAACCCTAAATTGCAGATTAAGAATGATGCCAGCTATTATGATATGTACTATATGAATAATGAAGACGATTATTTCAGAAAACAGCGTAAGACAGATGAAGTGCTTGCCGTGAAAGAAGCTTTCCGGAAGGAACATCTTCATCCTGAACGGTTGATGAAGTCTCTTTTCAACAGTCAGGACTATGTGAAGTGGAAAGTGGATGCGGATAAGCTGATGAGTTACTTATTTGAACTTGCAGTCATTATGCAAAACCACGATACGGATATCGAACTCTATTCCCTTTTCACAAAAGAAGAATGTTACGACATGTGGTTGCTGAATAATGCGAATTGGTATATCGATTATGGCCCGTCTCCACTTACAAAAGGGAAAATGCCTTATCTGGAAGCCAATCTGTTGGAAAACATTCTGAATACTGCGGATACCTGTATCGTTAAAAAAGAGAATAACGTTACATTACGATTCGGCCATGAGTCTTGTGTACTTCCTCTCGCATGCCTGTTGGAGTTGGGGGATTGCGCTTATCAGACTACTGACTTGAACAGTCTTGCCGAGGTCTGGCGCAATTACAAGATTTTCCCGATGGCTTGCAACATCCAGTTCGTTTTTTATCGTAAAAAAGGGAGCGATGATATTCTGGTGAAAGTTCTGCTGAATGAACAGGAAATGAAACTTCCGGTAGAGAGTACACTTGCTCCTTACTATCATTGGAAAGATGTGGAAACATACTATAGGAATAAATTGGCAGCTTTCAGAAAATAGTTTTTTATAGGTAATAATATAACATTGAAAATCATGATTAATCGATTTATATTGAACGAAGTATCATACTTCGGACCGGGAGCGCGTGAAGTGCTTCCAAAAGAAATAACCCGTTTGGGATTGCACAAAGCCTTTGTGGCAACTGATAAAGATCTTATCAAATACGGAGTGGCGGATAAAGTACTGAGTGTGCTTAAATCTGCCGGAATACCTTATGAGGTATTTAGTGAGATCAAGCAGAATCCTACAGTGTTCAATGTAAAAACAGGTGTGAAAGCCTTTGCTGAGTCGGGAGCAGACTTTATCCTGGCTATCGGTGGCGGCTCTTCAATAGACACCGCAAAAGCTATCGGAATCATTACTAACAATCCGGAATTCAGCGATGTTGTTTCGTTGGAAGGTGTGGCGGATACAAAAAAGAAATCCGTTCCCATCATTGCCCTGCCTACTACTGCCGGAACTGCTGCCGAAGTGACAATCAATTACGTGATTACGGATGAGGTTAACGAAAAAAAAATGGTATGCGTCGATCCGAATGATATTCCGGCTATAGCTATTGTGGATGCAGAGTTGATGTACACCTTGCCTAAAAGCCTGACCGCTTCCACCGGATTGGATGCTTTGACACATGCCATCGAAGGGCTGATAACCAAAGGAGCTTGGGAAATGAGCGATATGTTCGAGATCAAAGCCATTGAAATGATAGCTCGCTATCTGGAAACAGCAGTCAACGAACCTACAAATACCGAGGCACGCAATGGTATGGCTGTGGCACAGTACATTGCCGGAATGGCATTCTCTAATGTAGGTTTGGGAGTGGTGCATGGAATGGCTCATCCGCTGGGAGCTATCTTTGATATTCCTCACGGGGTGGCTAATGCTTTGCTGCTGCCTGTTATCATGGAGTTCAATGCACCTGCTGCACTCGATAAATACGTGGATATTGCCAAAGCCATGAATGTATATACTTCCGGCATGAGTCGGGAAGAAGCAGCACATGCAGCTGTGGAAGCTGTAAAATCGCTTGCCATACGTGTAGGTATTCCGCAACATTTATCTGAGTTGGGAATTGAGGAAGAAGATTTGGAACGTCTATCGGAAGCAGCCTTTGCAGATGTATGCACACCGGGCAATCCGCGTGAAGTTTCTAAGGAGATCATTCTTGAACTATACAGAAAAGCATTGTAATAAACCGTGAGTAAGAACCCTTTTATCTTATGAATAACACAAAGAAGACTTCAATAATAAGTAAGGATGGTGTGAGCTATCTGATTCCGTTTATATTAATCACGAGTTGCTTTGCCTTGTGGGGATTCGCCAACGATATCACTAATCCGATGGTGAAAGCTTTCTCTAAAATATTCCGTATGAGCGTTACGGATGGTGCTTTGGTACAGGTTGCTTTCTATGGCGGATATTTCGCCATGGCCTTTCCGGCAGCTATGTTCATACGCAAATTTTCTTATAAGGCGGGAGTACTTTTAGGATTGGGTATGTATGCTTTCGGGGCATTTCTGTTTTTTCCGGCTATGCTTTCGGGAAGCTATTATCCGTTTCTGATAGCCTACTTCATCCTGACGTGCGGACTTTCGTTTCTTGAGACCAGCAGCAATCCTTATATCCTCTCGATGGGGACGGAGGAAACGGCTACCCGTCGTTTGAATCTGGCTCAGTCGTTCAATCCGATGGGATCGTTGCTGGGAATGTATGTAGCGATGAATTTTATACAGAATCGTTTGAGTCCGATGGATACGATAGAACGCAGTCAGCTTTCTGCTGCTGATTTCGAAGTGGTTCGTGATTCTGATTTAAGTGTATTGATAGCTCCCTATCTGATTATCGGCATTGTGATTCTGGTAATGTTGATACTGATTCGCATGGCGAAAATGCCGAAGAATGCCGACCAGTCTCACGACATCAACTTCTTTCCGACATTGAAACGTATCTTTTCTATCAGTTATTACAGGGAAGGGGTGATCGCCCAGTTCTTTTATGTCGGTGCGCAGATTATGTGCTGGACGTTCGTCATACAATATGGCACACGTTTATTCATGTCTCAGGGGATGGGAGAAAAGGCGGCGGAAGTGTTGTCGCAGCAGTATAACATTGTGGCGATGATTATCTTTTGTGCAAGTAGGTTTATATGTACTTTTATCTTGCGCTATCTCAGTCCGGGGCTGCTGTTGAAGGTTCTGGCTATTGCGGCTTGTGGATTTACAATTGGGGTTATCTTTATTCAGGATATCGGGGGAATGTATTGTCTGGTGGGTGTATCTGCCTGTATGTCATTAATGTTCCCTACGATTTACGGAATAGCTTTACAAGGATTGGGTGATGACGCAAAGTTCGGTGCTGCGGGCTTGATAATGGCGATTCTGGGCGGTTCGGTATTGCCACCGCTTCAGGCGAGTATCATTGATATGCAAACCTTGTTCGGTATGCCTGCTGTGAATGTTTCATTTGTACTTCCTTTTATTTGTTTTGTGGTGATTATAATTTATGGACATCGTTCTTATGTAAGGGAGAGAAGGCGGTGATTGAAAAATTACGCGATGTACTGAAAATAGCCAGTGCTCACGAGTATGCTCTCATTGAAGAGATGTTGGTCGGTGTCGATAAAAAAAAGTTTGATTAAGCAGATCAGGTATCGTATGTAAAGTGGATACGGGCGGGAGAGTTGCCGGAAGAATAAGGGAGAAAAGGCGGAGTAATCCGCCTTTTTGCTAACTTTGCAAAAAAAACATTGCATGCCTCTATGCCATATAAAGGCAGCATTAAAAAACATTTTTATGACAAGAGAACAGAAGATATTGTCCTTATTAGCCCAGTTTAAGGAGCTGGGTATTGACAAACAGATAGATTACGATAAATTCTATCTGTATTCTCTTATTACCCATTCAACAGCTATTGAAGGTTCTACTGTCACTGAAATTGAGAATCAACTTTTGTTTGATGAGGGTATCAGTGCGAAAGGTCGTTCTATGACTGAGCAACTAATTACGGGGCTCAATACAAAATGTGGCATGAGTGAAATGTGAAGTGAACTGCGTGGAACTCCCTGTACATCGGGGATTGAAAGCTGTTGAACTGATTTATTTTGAAGAAAACAAAAAGTACCGTTCGTTCCATTTTGCTTCCGGTTATTTCCGTGTTGCTTCCATCGATGCCGGTCGGGAAAAGCCTTTTTATAAAGGGTATGAAAGAAGATGGAAAGAACGGAGGGCGAATCGTTCTAATTTTGGGCAAATAAAAAGGCTACGTACGTCAATATTGACAATACACGTAGCCTTTTATTGTTTAGTGGGGAAAGTGCCACTACAAGCCGGGAAATGGCTATTCCTGTTTGTTCCTGATTATCTGGGCTTGTTTGATTATGGCTCTTTTTGTGAGTACTGAGCCTCCATCAACGAGACCTTTGTGAAGTAGAGTACTCTTCTGAATTCCTACTTGATCCGCACTAAAAGTTCCATATATTGCTGATATGGAACCAAAATAGCGATCTATCTTCTCGAATATAAGATGCACGTGTATAACCTTAGACATAACTTCATTATTTAGATATTTTGTTTGTGCAAAACTACCAAATATTTATAATATGGAAGTATTTATATTGGAAAATATTAATAAAATACACATCAATGAATAGTTATCCCTTCGAATATGGATTATAATAACCTAAATACATTATTGTTAATTTAGGGTTAAAATATAGCAAAATATTCATTCAGGCATTCAACAGGCATTCGTTTACATATACAAATTGTGAATAACAGGCATTCAACAGGCATTCAAAATTAGATGTTTTATATGTTGAGTTTGAACCTATATTATAGCTTTATGCGTTGAGTTAATACCTATAATATGTAATAATAATGTTGTGTTAATTAGCTATTTAACTGATAGTCAATGGCATAACTTCCTAATTTATAACTATGACTATAATTCCTTTGAGGGGGCACTGACAGAGCCGACATTTGGATTGAGTTGCGAAGAACGTTTCTTGATAGAAGCATCCTTCGCATTGCTTAAATCCTTAGGATGTTCAATGTCAGGTTCTAGCGCAGATTGACATTCTTTGAGTTTGGCTTCGAGAGTGCGGATACGCTCTTCGAGACGACCATTTTCTTTAATTAACTCCTTGTTCTCTGCTTTTTCTTCTTTATATAAAATATGATAGGTTGATTCATCCTGTGTTACTATGGGCTCTCGTGCTACAGATAGGGTTTGCTCATCACGGAGCATTGCCCCATGACCAATAATCAACCAGTCAAGGTTTAACTGCGGATAATTATCCGCAATAGACGATATCCATTTGCTTTGAATGTCGCTTTTATTATTGATTGCGCGACGGATCATGCCATCACTAGCCGCTATACTGATTTCAAAAGCCCTTACGCTAATCCCTAGACTTTGTATAAATTGAGCTAATCTTTCTATCATATCCATATTTTATTGTGAAAATATTCACGATTAAATTTGTAATCGTGATAATTATCCGTATATTTGCAGCATGTTTAAGTGAAACAGCTCCAAATATACGGAAAAAACTAATAAGGTAGATATATGAGGCAAAAAATCGAATTAAATGCAGTAGGTAAGGCAATGCTTGCAAAGACTTTTAAAGTCAGTGTGCAAAACGTGAGTCAGGCGTTATTGTTTCGTAGAAATAGCGAACAGGCTTGCAAAATTAGAGAAGCCGCCCTGATTAATGGCGGAAAACTTGTGCAAATCATTGATGTAACCGATGAATTGAAACGCATGGTGAAGGTGTTGGATGCCAAAGGCAATGTGAAGGAGGTGATATAAGGTATGGAAAAGGCAATAAAATCCCAGTCCGAATGTAAATTCAGAAACTTAAAGGTATATGTAAATGAGGGAACTAATTTAGTTTCTCTTTTTCCATCTCATCTACTACCTGTTCAACAGTTGAAGCCGGAACTACAATCCTCGCTTGTCCGTCTTTATGGTACTCCAGATATGGATAATCTTTTGGACGGCAGAATTCTTCTGGGAAAGGATATTGAGGTAGAAACTTCTGAATCTGGCATTTCACTTCATAAGGCGTTCCGCGCCATGTTATATCGTAGTCTTGGAATATCAGATCGACCAACCGGCGGAAGTCAGTTATCGAAGACAAAGAATTACGTGAAGCACGAAAATAGATCACGTCTGCCAGAATGCCTTGAAGAGGCTTACTCAGTTCATTGCGTATTTCATCGTAAATCGGGTACTCGTGTTCTATCGCGTAATCAATTCTATGAATTATGGCAATGTTCGCCAATGTGTTCAAAATTAATGGTCGATACCGATTAGCACAGTCACTATTGATATATGTAATGACATAGTTTAATCTCCATCTTCGTAGAGTGGATTTAGGAGTATTCATGATTATATAAATTTTGGTTTCAGCTACAAATGTAGCAAAACTATCCCGGTTCGGGATGAATAGGGATAGACTTTTTAAACGGATTTAAAAACAATAAATACATAGCGTATGAAACGGAACATTCTTTCTGAAATTAATACATATATACTTTTTGCCATACTGGCGATTCAGTTAGTGAGTCTATATTCCCTATTACAAAATAAGCGCAATAAGGGAAACAAGCAATACAATGATAGATATTATAAGATTGACAGTATCTCTTCTGGAGGACGAACGTGCGTCTTTTCTACTTTCCAAGTAAGCGATAGCACTCATACGAAGCTTTACCCGTTGGGGAGTATTGTTCCCCAATGAAGGGCTAAGATCCTGTTCAATGTAACCTTGTTTGATAGCATCCCACATGAACTCATGAAGCATACCGGTTCCCGGTTCTCCACAGTAATGAATATCAATCATGTGTTTATCAGCTCCTCTCTTTTGGAGTTCGGCAAGAAAATCAGATAAGGAATCAATTGTTTTAGGAAAGCCGGATTGGCAGTAATCAGTCATCGTATAATATTTTTTAGTTGAATATGCTACAAATGTAGCAAAACTATCCCGGTTCGGGATGAATAGGGATAGACTTTTTAAAACAATATTAAAAACGATATAGCGTATGAAAACGATCAGAATTATTCAGAATGTAATGGTAGCGGTGGGTATGATCACCGCTATAGCATTAGTAGATCAGATAGAAGTTTCCTCATCAAAGATGTGGGCGGCTTTTGTAATAGTAGCCTTTTCCGTGGTGACAGTCATTGAACGCGAGTTGAAAGCGGAAAATAAGTAAATGGATCGCAAGTAAAGAACTTCCCTGTTTTCAGGTAACACTATTAATTTGAATACCCTATGTTTCAATGGGTATGGTAAAAAGTAGGGAGGTAGCTACATCTTCGGGGCAGTGCCGGGGCTTGCACTAAAAGTTAATAAGTAATGTTATGGCTGAGATTTTTAATAACCGAGTTTGTGTGTTTGCGAATGAGCTCTTATCGTATAATGAAAGCAGGTGTCTCGGAAGCGAAACTGGATTTCTAACATATGGTACATTTTGTTCAATGAAAAACAGAAGTCAAATCATTGTTCTTCGTCGTAGCACTCCCGGTAGCTCTGCCCTTGTAGATTTTGAGACCATGAGACAAGACATTAAGAACAAGTACATTCAAGTGTACGGTGATCCCCGTGCGGAAATCGCCACCAAGACACAGAAGTCAGCACTTGAGGAAGCCATCGTCTACGGTAATGCCGCCTACGAGTTTTTCAGTGTGAAGTATCGTTATGATGAAGATCGCAAGCTCCCACCGGAAAAGATAGATGAGTACACGTTGAGTATTCGCATCATGGACGCACTGCTGAAGCTGCGGGATACCCGCAAGCAGTGGGCGGTGGGTAGCGGAAGTACCCGCATCAATGTGTGGGAACGCTTGTGTCAGTTGAGTAACGACCTCCTGACTTTGAAAGACCCGAACGGGCGAAACATCTTCCCGCACAATCTGCCGAAAAACTGGAAATCACTCAAACGTAAATGCGAGCAATATGAGACAGCCCGCAAAGATGGTGAAGAAGAAGGATTTAAAAGTGTCATCCATAAGTCTTACGGCAATAAGAACGCGGCAGTAGTTATGACCGAAGACGCAAAAGCAGTGATGCACAAACTTCTGAGCTTACACAACAATCTGAACAATGTGCAAGTGATGGAAGAATATAACAAAATTGCCTCCCTGATGGAATGGAAACCGATAGACAGCCCTAGCACAGTTGAGAATTGGAGACAAAAGTTTGATCTGACTACGATGTCGGGTTGTAAGGGGACAAAAGAATTACTCAATACCCGCATGAAGCAGGTACATCGCTCCGCACCGACACAGGCGCTCACCTACTGGACACTCGACGGCTGGACAGTTGAGTTGCTATACCAGAAGAAAGCTCCTAAAAAAGGGAAAGATGGAAAGAAGTATTTCACTACCACGTACACCAACCGTAAGACGGCAGTCATCGTACTGGACGCTTGTGAGAAATACCCTGTAGGCTACGCCATCGGTGACCATGAATCCCCCGCCTTGATACGTGAAGCCTTGCGCAACGCGGTAAATCATACGAAGGAACTTTTCGGGCAACGTTATAAACCACTGCAGTTGCAAAGTGATAACTATCAAAAGAAAGTGATGGTTCCGTTCTATCAGGCAATGACCAAGCACTATACTCCGGCAGCTTTGGGAAATGCAAAATCGAAGATCATCGAACCGTACTTCTTGCATCTGAATCGCGATTGGTGTCAGAAACAAGCCAATTGGTCAGGGTTTGGATTAACAGCCGACTCATCGAACCAGCCCAATCTGGAAATTATCAATTACAACCGTCATGTAGTACCAGACGAAGCAACTGTTATCGGACAAATAGAAGCCATGATAGCGACGGAACGCGCTAAAAAGATTGACGCCTACCGTGCGGCATGGGAACGCACGGAAGAAGCCCGTAAACAACCTTTTGGTATTGAGGAGTATTTGATGTTGATGGGTGAAACTACCGGACGTACCAACCACATCACAGGCTCAGGGCTATTTATCGAATTCATGGGTGAACGTATCTGCTTCGATAGCTTCGATCTTTCACTGAGAGACCACTACAATGAAGACTGGATCGTCCGCTTTGATCCGGACGATATGAGTCAAGTACTTGTGTCGAATGCCAAACGATTGAAATCCGGTCGGGTGGACAAGGAAATCGGAACACTTTGCTATATGATGCAACGGGATATAAAAGTACCGATGGCATTGGCGGATCAGAAGCCGGAACACTTCGAGTATCGGGCGCGTGTAGACCATTTCAACAACGATATAAGAGAGAAGGTAAAAAACAAAACAACCGATGTAGACAATCGTATTGAGACGATTCGCCAGCGGATACCGGAACTCATCGGAGACACGATGTTAGATCGTTACCTTATCACCGACAGCCAGGGACAGCACAAGGATGTGCGTAGTAAGATGCGTGATCAGGCAACGGAAGCCGACTTCGTAGAAGTGATCCCCATCGCTGCAGGAGATGATGAAGACTACGACTACAACCCGCTGGACATGAATTTTTCAAGATAATAAAAAAACAGTTTAAAAACAGTTTAAAAAGATATATAACATGGATAATCAAGCATTAAAAACGTACATAGAGAAGCTGATCACCCGCGGATCATCCGCAACGGAATTGGCACGCAAATGCGGAGTCTCAGACACTGCCATGTCACAGTTTCGTAGTGGCAAATATGGAGCAAAAGAAGACGCCATCGCTGAGAAGATTGCTGCTGGTCTCAATTACTACGAGAATGCGTGGAACGTGGTTGAAAGCGTTACCAGTTACCAGCAAGTACGTACTGCCCTGCTGGCTGCAAAGAAAAACCGTCGATGGGTCTGCATTTCATCGCGTTCAGGAAGCGGAAAGACACAGTCTCTGATCGACCTTTACAACATGAGTTCAGATAACTCAGTGGTATACCTGAAGTGTCGTAAATGGACAGCTCACAAGTTCCTTTCCAAATTAGCCGTATGTTTGGGTGAAACCATCACCCGCTACATGGACAACGATGATCTGATAGATGTTATCGTTTCTCATTTCAACCGTTTAGCGGACAAACGACCGTTGCTGATACTGGATGACGCGGGTAAGTTGACACATAGCGCGCTATGTACGCTTATACCGATCTATGACGATACGATTCATCGCATGGGCGCGCTCGTAGCCGGAACGGAAACACTGGAACGTACCATCAAACGCTATGTAGGGCGAATTGAAGGATACGACGAAATAGACGGTCGTTTCAAGCGTACATACATATCCCTTCTGGGAGCTACAAAAAAAGACGTGATGGCTATTTGCGCCGCCAATGGAGTGGAGGATAAAGAAACGCAGCAACTCATCTGGGGAAAGCTGGATAAGGTGCGTAAAGAGCCTGTAGAAGGCAGCGGCAAGTTTTATGACTTTGCGGATGACCTCCGGGAGCTGGGCGGTATGATTGAGGCTGAACTGATTCGCGAACAGATAGAACGTGGCGAGTTGGGATGAAGGTGTGGAGCTTGAAGAATCTGGAGGACATCCGCCATGAGTATATCGACTTCGACGGAGAATGGTATCAGGCGTTCGGCCGTCCGGAGAAATCCGGTTGTTGGATTATTTACGGAAAGTCCGGACAGGGTAAGAGTTCTTTCGCCCTGCAACTCGCCCGGAAGCTGGATGAAATGGGAATGAGGGTGCTTTACCTCACGTTGGAGATGGGCGGATGTACGGACTTCGTCGAATCCGTTCACGATGTGGGAATGAGAAGCGACATCAACCGCATCATTTTCTCCGATGAGGTCACTCCAAAGGATTTGGACGGGTATCTTGCCAAGCAGCGCAGTGCGGACGTGGTCATCATCGACTCCGTGCAGTATTACGTAGACCAGTGCGGAGGGAAAGCGGATGAGATCATCAGCCTGCGCAAGAAGTATCCCCGCAAAGTGTTCATCTTCATCTCCCACGTAGACGGGAAAGAAGTGGAAGGACAGGCGGCATACAGGGTGAAGCGTGACAGCTTCAAGCGCATTTACGTGGATGGATTCAAAGCCACATTCATCGGACGCGGGAAAGGAGGCCCCCGCGGATACTTCATCGTATGGGCGAAAGGTTATCAGGAATATCACTTAAAAAACATAGAAAGCAATGGAACAGAAAACGAAACAACCGATCAGCAAGAAGCTGATACAGAAACTGCACGTGATTTATAGCACCCACGGCATTGGTGACGGACAAAAGCGGGAAATCCTGTTGAGACTGACGGACGGCCGGACGGATACCACCAAGGAACTGACCATGAAGGAAGCCGTATACTTGTGCGGTTATATCAACGGGGCTAAAAGTGAAAGTCGGGAACTGACCATCAGCGAACGGGAACTGAAGAAATACCGCTCCGCCGTATTGAAAAGAATGCAACGGATCGGAGTGGACACCACTGACTGGGGAGCGGTAAATGCTTATTGCCTGTCTCCGCGAATAGCAGGGAAGAAGTTCCGGGAATTGGATGTTCAGGAACTGATCCAATTGATCCCCAAACTGGAATCCATCTTAAAGAAAAGCGAATGATGAAAAAGATAGATGAAGAAAGTGTGGAACAGCACCGCATCAACCGCATCAACATGCTGTTAGACAGGCTGGACAGAATACCAAGTGAAATAGACCGGATACATGAAAGGCTGTTCAAACCGGCGGTACTTACCAGGAAAGAGTATGCTGATCTGGTGAGCCGTAGAAACAATCTGTACGTGGAGCATGATCGCGTAGAGAATGAATTGAAGAAAGTATATAAGATGAAATTATAGTATTAACCCAGAAAAAAATAGTAGTATGGACATTACAAAGTTAACAGCAGAAGAACGCTTCCAGTTGAAGGCACAACTGGAAGCTGAAGAAAAGGCGGAGCGTAACCGCATCGAACAAGAACGTGAGACTTATAAGCAATTAGTAGACTGTACGGTCAAGGCAAGTGTAACGAAGTTACAACTCCTGTCTTCCGAAATGATGCGTATCAAACAAGACATTTTCAACGAGTTCGGCACCGTTGTCAAAATGAAGAATGAACTCTTTAAAGTGAAAGGAGATCGACGTAGCGACACCTTTACCACAAGTGACAGTCGCATGAGTCTTACGCTGGGTAATCGTGTGAATGAAGGGTGGGATGACACCGTGGAGGCGGGTATCGATATGGTTAAAGAGTATATCAAGACTATGGCCAAAGACGAAAACAGTGCCAACCTGGTGGACACAGTCATGAGCCTGCTTGCTAAAGATCGCAAAGGCGCGCTGAAGGCCAACAAGGTACTGGAACTGGAGAAACTTGCCATCAAGTCAAAGGATGAACGGTTCATCGAAGGTATCAATATTATTAAGGCCGCTTATCGTCCGGTACCGACGTGCCAGTTCATTCAGGTGGAGATGAAGGATGAACAAGGGAATGCGGTGAGTCTGCCATTGTCACTTTCAGCGATGTAGCGTATGGCACAGATAAAGTATAGTTCAATCATCCCGAACGACAAGCCGCAGTGGTTGCTGAATGTGCAACAGTCGGTATCTTTAGCCACCGGACGCATGTCTTTCCAGGGCAACGAACGGGACTTCACGAACTTGCAGGCATTCATCAATGCCGAGATAGCGGCTCAACGCTCGCGCGGATACATCCGTGCGGAGAAGGTGACTACGGAGATACGTACGGATGAAGGCAGGACGGTGCTGCACATCAATCGGAATAATAGTTTGGTACAGACTTATTATATTGAATGAGCATGATAATAGCGGTAGATTTTGACGGGACGATTGCCAGAAGCAATTATCCCGTCATTCAGGGAGAACAGCCTTATGCCGGCGAAGTGTTGCGGCAGTTGCACCAAGACGGACACTATATCATCATCTGGACGTGCCGTTGCGGGAAACCTCTGCTGGATGCCGTGAACTGGCTGCTGGAACATGGCATTCCTTTCGACCGGGTGAACGACCACAATCCGGAGAATGTGGCCAGGTATGGCGAAGGCGGAAACAAGGTGTATGCGCATGTGTACATTGATGACAATAATCTGGGAGGTTTTCCCGGCTGGCGTGAATGCTTGGAGACCATACGCAATCAGGATGCGGAATATCAACTGGCAAAGATGACGTATAATGAAGCGTATCCCTGAGAACTTTATAGTTCAGATAGATAATTTCCATTTAACGGAATTTATCTTCTACTGGAATTACTACGGTCAGCCATGCTCCTTGTTGCTCCAGAGACCCAAAACGGAAGGATTGACTGCCATCAAACTGGTGATAGACAGTGACGAAGCGGCAAGCTTCCTGCTCCGGGCAAAGGAAAAGACGGGGTGCAGGCTGTATCAGGTGGATAAATAACCTTTAAAAATGAATAGCCAAAACAACATTAGCAGTTTCTTATCCGGTCCTTGAGGCCAAGCCAAGAAAGGACTACATCAACCACTTCCGGCAGAATAAACCGATAGAAGGTGTATACTTCACCTCTTTCGCGCGGGAAGTACTTGAAAAGAGAAGCAGACGCAAGTCTGAACACTATGCAGCGGTCTATGACGCCATTATCAAGCACATCGACAAATTCTCCGAGGAATTTGATTGCGACATCTATACCAATTCCGTTACATCGGAATTCCTGGATGATTTCATTGTTTACCTCGAAGACCAAGGGTTAAGGCATAATACTATTGTAGGGTATATTCTAAAGACTCAGTCACTCGTTCGCCGGGCAGCACGGTATAATTACGCTGTCGACACGACTTATGATGAGGTTGACATTCAGTTGGAACCTACCAATGCCGTATTCTTGTCGATGAATGAGATTAGCCGCATCTATTATTATAAATTTGAGAAGCAGAACAAGCGGAAAGCCAAGGAGCGCATACGTGATTTGTTTGTGGTTGGTTGTCTGACAGCTCTTCGCTATTCTGACTATTCAACCTTAACAATTGATAATTATCAGAATGAATACATCGTGAAAAGAACAAAGAAGACTAACGTTGACGTGAAGATACCAGCCCACGATTACGTTAAAGAGATATTTGAAAAATATAAAGGACATATCCCGTGCAAGCTATGCATCCAGTATTTCAATAAGTACCTGAAGGTGATAATGCGAGAAATAGGGTTGGACGATAAGGTGACGTTCTCATACACCAAAGGCGGTAAGTTAGTTACTGCCACTCGTGAGAAATGGGAGCTAATAAGTAGCCATACCGCCCGGCGCTCAGCCGCCACCAATATGTATTTAACCGGACGGATGACCACTTTTGAAATCATGCGGCTGACTGGACATAAGACAGAACAGAACTTCTTTCGCTACATTCGTTTAACGAATGATGACACGGCAAGAAGTATCTCAGGAGATATATTTTTTAGGAAGTAATAACCGGAGCCTTCCCTTCGATTTGGGGAGGCTCAATACCAAATAGAAATGAACCATTTTAAAATAGGAGAGTGGGCAAAATTCCGTAACGAATTTCAACGGTTATTACCTAATTTCCCAATAATTGATTTGCATGATGCTTGGATGTCAGCGGCAAATAATTATATAACAATCGATGTAATTGCTTTTGATAAACGACTTGAAAAGATGTATCCTGAAGAATGGGAATGTATGTCCATGAGGGATATAATAGTTAAACATTATGGTGTGAAAGCCATGCAACTAATAGAATCAGTATTATGATATATGGCTATTTAAGAGTGAGTACAGACGAACAGGATTCCAATAATCAGAAGCTGGGTGTCGGTAAAAAAGCGGAATCTTTAGGGATGTCAATTGATGATTGGATTATAGATGACGGCATATCCGGGACAAAAGAACCTGAAAAGAGGCTGTTGGGGAAATTAATGAAAAAGTTGAGGAAAGGAGATGTGATAATCACTTCCGAATTGTCTCGCCTTGGTAGGAAGTTATTTATGATCATGCGAATATTGGAGTTTTGCATGTTACATGAAGTTAAGGTTTATACTGTAAAGGATGGCTATGAACTTGGCGACAATATTCAAAGCAAGGTGCTGGCTTTCGCTTTTGGAATCGCCGCTGAGATCGAGCGTGACATGATTAGCCAACGTACTAAGGAGGCGTTAGCCCGGAAAAAGTTGGAAGGTGTGATACTTGGACGTCCTAAAGGTCGGAAGAGTTCTCCTGATAAATACAAATTGTATGGGAAAAAAGAGTTAGTTAAAGGGCTTCTGGATGAAGGCATATCACAACGTAAAATAGCCAAGATATGCAAAGTTGACCGGAACACTCTTGCCAGATTTTTAAAAAGTAATTTAAGTAATTAGCGTAAAACAATAAAGTAATGAGCAAAATCATTGATGGTAAAGAATATGACTCATTTGCCGAAGGGCTATATAAGATGAGCCAAAAAGGTATTTTTGGAGCACGCATAAACCTTACGAAGAAACGAGCTTGGGTACTTCGGGATATGATTAAAAGGCTCGAAGATTACGTACCGGAAAAAGACTACGATGATTATTGCGCTGTTCTTGAATGGATGAGACAAGAAATAAAGAAGCGATATTCGGAGTTTGATTTAGGAACAGTTTAACTAATAACTATTCCTAGTATGAGCAAAATAAAGAATTTCAAAGATTTGGTATTCATTCCGCATCCAATAGCAAGAGAAGCTCAAAAACTTCCTTTATATCTTGCTAAAGAATATGCAGAAGCTAAACAGGCAAAAATGGATTTTGAAAACGGTTATGGAATTAGCGTCCTATTCGGTTCTATGTTCTATTCCAATGGTATAGATACTTATGAGGTTGGAATACTTAAAGATGGTATATTATGCTATGCTACACCAATAACAGATGATGTAATAGGTTATATCACAGCAGACGAAGTTACAGATATTATGAGAAAAATTCAAGAGTTACCAATTGATTAATAGCAATTTAAAAATGAAGAAAAGCAAACTAAAGTGGCGTATAATGGATTACGGAGATACTAATAACCATCCAATTAATGAATAATTAATCAAATAAGTAGAAAATAGCAAACGGTAGCAATCTGTATTAGGCGGTCATTGCGGCAGGACATATTCCAGTTTTGATACGGCAAGATTAAATGCAAGAAGCCGCCACCGTTTCTTAAAGCTGATAAATAAATAAGTAAAAAAGAATTTATTACGTTGACATAATGATTCTATTCTGAGATAGTCTGTGAGTATCTGTTGAAAAACATACAAAACATTTTCTTGTATCGTTAGTACTTAAGTGCCCTACAAGATAATGGTCTTCAAATAATAGACCTTTCCCGTTAGTATAAGCAGATAGAATCCTAATGGATATGCTATTGATGTCTATATCCTTAAAATCTGGTAATTGATAGCATATTGTTATGCTTTTTTGTTCTTTTTCAAAAAGGGTAAATGGAGTTATCCAATCACAAATAGATGCATGGTTTTCCTTACTATAAAGTCCCCAATTATTTGCATCTAATAAAATTGATGCGTTGGTGATAGTAGTAGTTTGATTTCCTATATTTGTATAAAGGAGGCAAACTTTTAATTCATTATTTTCAATTAGAGCACCAGATATAGTTAAAGCAATCTCTTCTGTTTTCTTAAAATATTGTCTATAACAGTTATAGACAGTAACTAGTACAGCGATGATAGATAAAATTAAAGATATAGCATTCATAATTATGAGTTTTTGCAAACTTACTAATAAAAACTAACATTTTAATAATAAAATACAAAGGAATAAATGAAAAAAGAAAGAAGGGGGATGAAATCCTTTCTTTCTTGCTTTTATTACATTAAAACAGTGATGTTTGTTTTCCGTAGATATTATCGTAATTACAGACTATCCATTCCTCTTGCTTACGCCTACTCGTTTTAGATGCGGAGATGGTACGTTCTACACGGTGAATAATCCACCCGTTTTTGATAGCGAATTCTTCGATTATAGGAAAGGGAAACATGGTGAGCATGAATTTTCCTTTTATGTTTTCTAACAATTTCAGTAGATCGGTCATATTTTGTTCGTTGAATGCACCTTCATAGTGACCGCAATCACTGTTTATGTAGGGTGGGTCTACAAAGTGAAATGCATCTGGGCAATCATAACATGCGATGACTTCCAAAGCATCACGATTTTCAATGGTTACATTCTCTAAACGGGCGCAAAGTTGCTCGGTGAAATCGTCTTTAGCGTTTGCCAACTTTTTGGACATACCACCTGAAAAATCATATCCGAAAGCCTCGTCAATTATTGAAGCGAAACTCATTTTACAAGAGGCCCAGACTGCCCATGCTTTTTGAGCCTGTGTAAAGAAGTGAGGATAATTTAAGATATGAGATGCATGAGCGTGCATATCGCGACTGTGCAAAGTCTTATCTATTTCAATCTTCAACTCTGTATAGTTGATTTTTGCTATCCAGTAGAAAGTTGTTAAATCCATATTCAAGTCGTTTATGATTTCAGCACTTACCGGATGTTTGGCAAAAAGTACCGCAGCACCTCCACAGAATGCTTCAGTATATAGTTTATGTACCGGAATGAGAGGCAATATATGTTTTAACATGGTTTGCTTGCCTCCATAATATGAAATTGGTGTTTTCATTATCATTGTTATTTTATAATTGTTACTATCTTTGCAAAATCTCACTCACATACATAATCATAGATGCGCCAAACCGCGGCAAGGGTATTTTAGTCCCCGGCTGTGCGGTTTAGCGCATCTATGTGTTAGTATGTGGGTGAGATAACTACTAACAGGTCGGGGACTTTTTTGAGTTTATCCCCTTTATTTATATTCTGTAATTTTGTTACACCTCCCTTCTGTTTTGATAAATCATTGAAAAATTATATCTTTGCATTATAAATTAGTTACTTACATGCGCAATCCGGAAATGACAAGAATCAGAGACCGTAAGATGGTGGAGACATTCCATCAGCTTTATGATGTGAAGCGTATCCGACTGGATGACGTACTGAGTCGTATGAGCCTAAAGATGTTCTTCCTGGACACGAACTACATTTATAAACGTATCTTCTATATGAATGAAAATCTCAACTATTACGAAAGTTTGAAAGAAGGACGGACAAAACCGTCCAATGTTGATGACGGACAGATGACCTTAAGTTTTTAGTTCTATATATCATACAGGTTTCCTTCATCTCCTGATCGTTCCAATGTAGTCTCTTTGGGTGAGATCACAATATCCTTATTCAACATATCCGTAATGACCGCCAGTTCCTGTGCACTATAATCTCGGACAGTACATTCAAAACTGGCCCGGTATAAGTTACCCGCTCCACCTGAATCCATCCGCTGAAAGCCTGTTTTCCTCATGGTTGAGAATTTATTCCCCGTATATCCGTGTAACAGCACATTTAATACGGTCATCAGGTTTAGATAATCCAATGCTTCCGTTTGCATAATAGCACCGTCATACGTATCGGTAAAGGTCTCCCAAAAGATATACAAGTCCACTTGCAACAGGATATCCTGTGCCAAGGCTCCAATATCCGCAGTTTCCAGTGTGTTGAACGCTATGAATACGGCGGGCGTAGGGAATGGCAGTTCTTCAGCCAGGTATTCGGCTTGTTCGTGCCAAAGGTCGATGTATCGTATCTCTGGTACGGTTTCCAGTTCTTCAGCCAGTTCCGGTGAAAGTTCGTCCAGACTGTCGATCATCTGCCGCATATTCAGGATGCGGGCAGACAGTTCTTTGTAAATGTCGCTCCAAATCATGTTAGTTAGTGATTAAGGGTTAATGATTAGTGGTCGGATGTATCGGTTACGGAGTCTACTATGGCATCGACTCTTTCCAGTAATGCCTTTTCCAGTTCGTCCATCAGTTCCCGACTTTCTCCGATGAACTGCCTTCGCGGAACCTTTACTTTCTTCTTTCCGAATATGCGGATGTATCCACCTTCGTTATGAACTTCGGCGTATGGCAGGTCGGTGCCGATAATAACTCTTCCGGGAGAAGCTTCACGTACCCGGATGCTGTTCATCAGATTGCTGTCGGGACCTGTGAGTATACGCCTCTGGGTTGCCGCCTGGCTGAAGTTGAGTTTACGCTGTTTTTTAGATCGGATATACTTGCCGGTCTTCTTGTCCTTCCTGACGGCTACCGAAGTCCGGCGTTCGCCTTTATACTGAAAGCCATACCAGGGAGAATCCTTCTTCCGACGTTTTACCTCGGGCCACGGCGTAATCCCGTTGTTGCGGAAACCTTCCCGATGGAAGTTCTCACGGAATTCGTCCTCACCCATCTTACCTGCTATTCGCGGTAAATCATGTTGAATGAAGTGCTCCACTCTCTTATTTATCTCTGATATGGGATTTTTTCTTGCCATTTATCTTATAGTTTTTCAATTTCAACATAAATATCGTATATTTGCGAAATAATAAAATCAGCATTATGGTAAAGCGACTTTATAAAGAAGAGCATAAAGGTTTTATCCTTGATGACCGGCATGAGATGCTTAATATCTATGCTTCCCAGTGCGCTTCTTGCAAACACTTCATGCAAGATGACTATTATTGTCTGGCATATCCAGATGGAATTCCCGACAGGCTACTTGAAGGAAAAGACACTCACAATGATATCCGCAAAGATCAGACGGGAACGGCTGTTTTCAAAAAGGAAGATTAACGGGTCTTTCCTTTCATGTATTCCCAACCGTACTTCTTGCAGATTCTCTTGGCCAATATATGGTAATGAGTGGCACTGGCTTGTGCGATTGTCAGATTGTCTTTGCTTATCCTTTTCATAAATTCGTTTGTTAATCTCTTATTCTCTCTGTCATAGGTGGCAGCGAACTCTTTGACACCCACTCCCCATCCCTTTTCCGGACGTTTCAGCGCAAAGGTATAATTGGGAGTGACCGCCCGGATTTCAGCCACATCGTTATATATTGCAAGCGTAAAGTCATCCTTGCTGAAAGAATTACCTATCCTGCCTAAATCATTGTCTCCGGCTTTCCAACCTCTGGGATGATTGTGCGTGATAATAGCATCCTTCATTAATATACATTCGCTATCCGTAAACTTGACTTCGAATGCCTTTCCCCGTTTATCGACAAGAACTTTTCCATCTTTACCAATCACTATACCCGTTTCATGAGACTTATTCATTCTGATCTCTTTCTCAACATCAGCCACTATCTTATTTATTTTCATATCTGTTCCGTCAAGAACAGGTATCTGCTTAATTCCATTAATGGTATAGATTGCGGGGCCGACAAATTCTTCCACTGCTTTTTTCGCTTCTTCTGAGGCCTCCTTCTCATATGGATGACTCTCTGTGAATACCTTCCCACTGATAGCCGGATTCTCATCCAGTCCCGGTGTCGGTTTTACCTTTGGCACAGAGCTGTTGTTGGTAACCGGTTCGGTAGTGCTGGTCACGTGGCACTTGCAGTTCCACAGATTTCCGGGGTAATTTGTTTGCCAGAACGGATCATCCACCGGCCAGACTTTATTATAAAATTCCTTGTGCGCTTCGCGTGGATGAACGGACATGCTCGGAAGCCATTTCAGATTCGGGTACAGGTCCTTGTTTGCCTGATATCCGCGGAAATCGGCAGCGAAGCGGGCACAGCGCACTGCCGTATCGTATTCAGTACGCAGCCAGTTTACGTTGTAGTCCTGAATGATCTTTGCCGTGTCTTTCCGAAACTGGTCGAAACTTTTCAGGTTGCCTTGTTCGTCTGTCAGCAAAGCATGCATCTCGTTCTGTTGCCGATGGGTTTTGAAAGCGGCGAACACGGCATTGCTATGACTCAACTGCTGACGAAAATCATAATCGGGCGTTCCGAACTCCGGTTTACCGAATCCTTTGCTGACAGCCTTCTCCAGTCCGTCGAAGGTATGCGCGAACAAGTCCGGGTCAATATCCTTCTCCACGTCAAACCCCTTGTCACGGAGGCGGTTCAGGATGCGGTCACGTATTTTATCCTCCAGACCGAATCCTCCGGCATTTTCCGGCATCTTCCCATCCGGATAGTACAGGGAATTAATGGTAGCTGCTACGCCTGCTTTCCCGCGTTTTGGTTCGTTCTTTTTTTTTTGAGGTTCCGGTGCGGATGGTGCAGGCTGCGAACCTCCCGATTGTTCGCTTCCCGCATTACTTTTTTGCCCAATCATTGGCAATCACGTGCGTTTGGCCACTTCTTCCGGATCGAATTCAAAGGTGTAAGCCAGTTTATTAATAGCCTCAATGTAATCTTTGATGCCGAGCGTTTCCGTATCATCCCATTCCAGCGTAAGATTCTCCAATGGACGATACACCGGACTTATCTTCACCAACTTAGGAATGATGATATAATTGAAATAGAACTGAAACAACATCTTATCCGATTCATGGCGTGACTTTTCCACCCGTTCATGCACTTCCGCCGTACCTTCGTACGGTCCGTTCTTGGTGGTTCCGGTCTGTCCCAGCAAGCGTTTGCTTATCTGGTCGTCACACCGTTCTTCCAATGGCAGGAAAGCGTTGGTGGTATTACCTCCCGCTTCCTTGCCGTATTCCACACGTTCCTGTCCGCCAAGTACGCCGAACATGGAGTTCTTGAAATCCAGCATCATTTCAAAAATCTCATCCAACCGCCTTTTATCCTGACGATCCGATATGACGAATACCGGTGGAACACCGAACTTTTCGATGTAATTCATCCAGGAACCCAGTCCCAGCTTTTTGGCAAGAATGATAATAGCCAGTTCATTCAGTATGCCCAATGCCCACGGGTTGCCAAACTGCACATAATACGGTTCTAATGCGCCTTCTTGGTAGCTCCATCCGGTAGTGTCCGATTCTTCGCGCAAGATGATACCCTGTTGGGGAATGTAGTTACTCATCGGAATTTCCTCGACGGAAGCAATTTCCATATTGTCGTCCAATCTGGAAATATCCGCCAGTGATACGCCTTGCAAACGATGAAGGAAACATATGCGTATCAGTTCGTGAAACCAAGGACGTTTCAACAGCTTGGTGGCTTCTTCATTCTCTTTGCCGTTCTTGTCCACCATGCGGAATTCGGACTGTTGCACAGGCAGTACACGGTTGTCAATGGTGGTTTGCAGATGTTCGTCCAGGTACAGGGACTGATAGAAGCGATAGAGCAATCCGCGTCGCGGATCATCCGGATCAGTCGCGGAAGCTACGGCCAGCCTCCAGTCATCTATCGTCTTTTCCTGAAGCATCACCGCCTGGCGTTTATACTGATGGGTGCCGGCAGGTGAACTACCGCCACCATTGGCTTCAGGACGCTTGTAATATTCCTGAACCAGCACTTTCCAAGATATATTTTTCAATGCTTTCTGTTGGAACCAAGCGAATACCTGTTGTTTCCAGTTTCTCATTTTATAAGTCTTTTAAAAAGGTTTGAAAACTCTTTTAAATGAACCATCCGCTATTGCGGGTATGGCCATACAGCAAGGGAATATCAGGATTCCCGTCTTCGTCCGTAACGGGGGGAATATCAGAAGGCAGCGGCATGATTCCGTCACGTATCTTGATTAGGATGCTCATCGCCCAGTCTTCCAGTTCCTGAATGCTGTCAGGCACTTTACGGGCCGCATTCCTGCGGATGGCACGTGGCACCACCATACAGGCTATGACTCTGACTAATATACCTGTACGAATGGGCGGTTCCGCAAATATCTTTCCGACACCGTACCGGCCGCCTATATAGGCAGCGGCTTCGCTGACGGCCATGTCTTCGATACTGTCCAGAAGTTCTTCGTCCTTTTCGACGCTTTCCAGCAGCAACCGGTTCTGGACCACGGTTGTCAGGTCTTCCATTGTAATGTACTTCATAATCTTTACCAAGTGTATTTGCGCCTGTACCTTCCGGTCCGCCACGAACGTTCAGCAGGTTCACCTTCCGGCACAGGAGCATCGGTGTATAATTCCAGTTTCTTGATAGCCTGTTCGTCCGCATCCGGGCTGTCGTCATGTTCCGTCATGCCTGGTTCGATGGCGTACAGTTGTTTAAGACCGGTGGTTATGTCGGGATTGGCCTTCAGTTGCTCATTAACGTGGATTCGCCCGTTCTGGTAGTATGGATGCATGGTCAGCATGCGCAACAGCTTGGCGGTGGTGGAGCGTTCCACTGCAATCAGGTTCAGTTCCACGCCCATTTCCTGCTCTGTTTCTTCGATGGTACGGCGTACCTCATCGTTCCAAAATTGCGATTCATATTGCCAGAAGCATACCACGCCTTTTGCCTTGAATTCCATTTGCTTCAGGCACATCCATTCCACGCAAATTTTCATTTTGCTTTGCTTCACGAAACCGTCTATCAGCCAGAAATCTTTTAGATGCCTTCCCCAGACCTTGCAGGCGTTGAAGTCGCTGGTTTCCGTTCCGGCGTATGCGATATCCCAGTGGCCGACGATGGCATTCATGCTATGCAGGTCCGGTAGTGTTCCCCAGAGCACCATTTCAGGCTTAAAAATCTTTCCCCTTACGAGTGGTTCATGGTTGTATTCGGCATGAGCTGCCAGAATACCCATCGCTTTCTCCTGTTGACGATAATAGTCCGAGGTATACATGGACTTCCAGACGGGCTCATACGTCACCGGATTATATGCCTTTACCAAGTCCCAGTCCCAATCCGGGTGTCTTTCCCTCAGGATGGTCTGCACCATGCGGCTGGCAAACCGGTTGTTTACCCCGATAAACCGGCGGAATGTGCCGGTCATGGTCGGCATCACGTCATTCTCTATCCATTCCGCATATTTATCCTGAATGCGGCTGTTGTTGATACTCTGTGTCGTTTCCAGATCATCCACTACCCAAAGGTCCGGGCGGTTCCTGCCTTTTCGCAAACCACGGGTTTTCATCCGTGCGCCGAATGCCTTGCAGATAAATCCGGAAGTTGTGACGAAGTTTCCCTTTTCCCAGTAGCCGGGATTCTCCTGCTCACCGAAATCATGTATCAGCAGTTCGTTCGCCTCGAATTCCGCCCGTATGTCTTCCAACAGGTCGCAAGCCCGGTCGAACGTGTCGGATGCCAGGCAGAAGAAACGGGACTGTTTGTTCATCCACAGGAATATGGGAAGAAACACGTTATGGTGTACGGATTTCGCCAGTCCGCGTCCCCATTCTGCATATCCCATATACAGAGGGTTATCCCTCACCTTATGAATATGGTCTATCTGGAAATCCGCACACTCCACTACAACAGGGTTCCCGTGTATGTCATCCTTTGTGCAGTAATGAGGAAAGTAAGTCTTTACCATAAAACCGTAGTCTTCCTTTGCCTTGCGGATACGTTCCATCTTCTCCAGCGTGCTTTCATCCGGATTAATCAGGTTCTTGGTAGTCCGTGCACGCGCTACCTTTTCCAGGTATGCTTTCAGTGCTGATTTATCTTCTGCCGTTGCCATATTACCCTAAAGTTTTAGCGATTTCGTAAGCATGCTGTTCCTGAAAGTCAAGTGACTGATAATAGAGTCCCGGATCGGACACCTTCATGGAGTCGAAAATCCGGCTTTGTACTTCGAGGTATATGGACAGGGTGATAGCATTTTTCTTGTTCATTTCGGCAAGCTGCTTTCCCCATGCGTTCACACTGTTATCGAGGCTGGAGGCTTGTTTACGCAGTTCCAGTTCCCGTTCTTTATCACCTTCTTTAGTGGCTTCGTCTATTTGCCGGAGGATATCCAGTTTGTCGTCAGCCAGCATCTTAATGATTTCCTTCAGGTTGTCACCCTGCTGCTTTACGCTGATGGCAGCGGACTGCCTTTCCTTTTTCCACAGTCCGTCATTCGCATTGATCCAGGCGGATACGGACTTTTCCGATACGTTCACCCGTTCGGATATTTCCCGGCACGTTAACCCGTCATTCACATATAGGTCGTGCGCTTCCTTCTTTAATTTACGGTAATACTCTTTGCTTGGCATACACTGTCTCCTTTGGTTTACGCAGGCAAAGTTCTTATATCCGCTCCGCATGCGGAAAAAGCGTTTTCAAACAGGCACAAATCCTTTCCAAACAGGAAAAAATAAGTTCTTTATGGCAGGATTTTTTTCCTGTTTGAAAACGCTATTTACATGCCTCCTTTATGTTTCTGAAATTTGCACCATCAACGAAAACGAAAAAGGTATGAATCTGACAGCTAAAGCCGACGGCGGGCGTGCCCGCATAGAAATAAAGGGAATGATATCCCAATGGAGGGACACGGAAAGTTCCTTTACCTCACAGATAGACGAACTGATACGCTCAGGCGTGCGGGACGTACATATCTATATAAATAGTCCCGGTGGCGAGTGCATGGAAGCGAACGAGATTGTGAACGTCATCAAGAAGTTTCCCGGAAAGATAACCGGCGAAGGCGGTGCCATGGTGGCGAGTGCGGCCACTTACATTGCAATCAATTGCGAAGAATTCACCATGCCGGAAAACGGCTTCTTTATGATACACCAAATCAGTGGCGGGGTATGCGGTAAGGAAACGGATATTGAAAGCTATCTGAGCATGATGAGAAAACTGAACGAACACTACCTGAACGCTTTCCTGGCAAAGTGCAAGGACAAGAAGAAACTAAAGGAAGAATGGGAAAAAGGCGATTACTGGATGACGGCAAAAGAAGCCCATGAAAATGGATTTGTGACGGCAGTCAGCGGAAAGGCAAAGATTGACAAGTCCACGGCACAGGCTATCATGAATTGCGGATATACAGGGAGCATTGAGATAACAGATAAGAATAGTAACGAAAAAACAAAAAACGACATGGATTTGACAATGTTGACAAACCGTCTGGGGATGGAAACAACCTCAACGGAGGCGCAGGTACTGGCGCAGATTGATGTGTACAAACGGAAAGCGGAACGCACCGACATGCTCGAAAGACGTGAAGAGCAACGCCGTGAACAGGAAATCACTGATTTGCTGGATGGTGCCGTTAAGGACAAGAAGATCACGGCGGATGTACGTGACGAATGGAAAGAAATGCTGCAAAGCAATTTCGACAGCGCAAAGAAGATGCTGGATGCGCTGAAACCGGTTGAGATACCGAAGGTCGTGGTTCCGGGTGCGACAACTACCACCGGAAAAACTTTCGAGGACTTGCAGAAGGATCCTTCCGCTCTGGAAAAACTGATGGATGAAAATCCGAAGGAATACGAACGCCTGCTGAATGAATATGTGAAGAAAAACGGCTGACAGGCAAATTATAAATTAATTAATTAAAAATTGAAGAGATGGCAACATTAGTAGATGGACTTTATCTCAATAAGTATCTCGACCCGCAACTGCTGGTAGAACGTAGAAATTATAAGGCGGACTTTATGCAAGTGCTGGGTTCAGTTCCACAGGCCGCACTTACGGCAGATGGCGTCCGCAAAAACAAGCTGATCAACAACGTTGGCTTTAAAGTGAACAATACGGAAGAGTTCACGGCGCAAGCCATGACCGGACAGAACCTGATTATTCCTTGGGAGAAGTACGATACCACTCCGACATCCTGTACGGATGAGGAGGCGCGTTATCTGGCTTTCGACAAACGTTCCGCTATTCGTGTGAAGCATAATGAATCGTTTCAGGTGGGTATCCGCAATCATGTATTGTGGAAGTTGGCACCGGCAGATGACACGAAAGCGGAAATGCCGGTTATTCAAACAACGGGCAGTAAAGATGCAACCGGACGTTTGCGCCTTTGCTACCAAGACTTGGTAAACTTCGCTACATTAGTGAAGACTTGGAATCTCCCGAACGGTGAGGCATTGTATGTAGTTCTTTGCCCGCAGCACATGGCCGACCTGCTGTTGGATGAAAACGCGTCGAAGTACTTTTACGACCGTACTTTCTATGTTGATCCGGCTACCGGTAAACCGCGTGGTTTCATGGGACTCAAATTCTTTGAAAACAATGACACGCCATTCTACAACTTTACCACATTAAAGAAAGTGGCAGAGGGAACCAAGCCTGCCGCCACGGATTATCAGGCAAGTACTTTCTTCTATGCTCCGAACACATACTATCACCTGGACAGCGTGAAATCCCTGTATCGCCCGGAAACGATTGATACGCGTAGCGCAAGTCCTACCAGTGAATACCGTACGCAGACTTACGGCATCGTGGACCGGGTGGAAGATTTCGGTATCGGCGCTATCGTATCCGGTAAATCCGTGTAACAGAAAGGAGTGAATTATGGGAAGTTTTACAGGAGTAACAATTAACAAGCAACACGGAGGGCTGGTACGGGAAACCGATACCAGTGACCGTGTCATCCTGCTGGTCTGCGGTGGGACGGCCATTGCGGGCAAACTGGCGCATTACAAACCGGTGGAACTAAAAGCTGTTTCCGATCTGGAGGCACTTGGATGGGATGAAGCGATGGACGCCACCAACAAAGAACTGGTGCATTATCAGGTTGATGAAGTCTTCCGCCTGTCACCGGAAAAAACTTTATGGCTGATGCTGGTTCCGAAGACGGAAAAGGTATCCACCCTATTAGCTGAAAGTAATTTCATTGACGGGGTACGCTCCATCAATGGAGTGAACACTATCGGAATTTGCAGCGTAGCGGCTGATGAAGCAATAACGGCAGCCGTACAAGGCGCACAACAGTTGGTTGAGAAGTTCAAGGAAGAGCACATCTATCTGGATGTAATCATGTTGGAAGGTTTGGGCGGTTATATTGCTACAGTAGCGGATGCTACCGACCTTCGCACTCTTGATTCTGAAAACATAGCCGTTGTCATAGCGCAGGACCCGGATCAGGCATCTAAGGACGCGGCTTATCAATATCATGCCGCTGTAGGCAGTGCATTAGGGATGCTTTCCGCACGCTATGTGCATGAGAATATGGGAAGCGTGGATATTGAGAGCCATCCGCGCACAGCAAAGGGAACGGCTGATTATCCGTTGACCGGTACATTATACGGACGTTGGATAGATGCCGCATTGAGCAATGGAAAACGAATGTCACAGGTCAGTATGACAGACCAGGCAAGATTGACTGAAAAAGGGTACAATTATGCCGGAAGTTTCCAAGGGTATGCCGGTTTCTTTTTCAACAATTCCTGCACCTGCACCGATGCGGACAGCGACTATGCCTACATAGAATATAACGCGGTATGGAACAAGGCGGCACGAATCATCCGCGCTACCTTATTGCCGCGTGTACGCAGCAAGGTAAAGGCTGATCCGGCTACCGGATATATCAGTAACACTACTGTCAGCGACTGGGATGCCCGTGTGCGTTCGGCACTTGAAAATATGGTAGCCGATGAAGACATCGCCGATTTCGATATTTATATCAATCCCAAGCAATTGGCCGTAAGTGACAAACCGTTCAATATCCAGGTGAAGCTGGTGGCCGACGGCATTGTGCATGAATTCGAGATCGATCTGGGTTTCACTAATAAAATCTGAGAATTATGTCAGTGATAGGTACATTGATAAACAAGTTCGGTCGCGTGGCCGGATGGAACAACGTAAAAGTGGTGATGCTTGGCCGCCAGGTGGAAGGCATCACGGCACTGTCCTATAAAGACAGTGTGGAGAAAGAAAACGTATATGGAGCCGGGAATATGCCAGTGGGACGCGGTGAAGGGAATTACAAGGCGGAAGCTTCCATCACCTTACTGAAGGAAGAAGTCAACGCCCTGTTGCTGGCACTGGGAGCCGGAAAGCGCATCACGGATATTGAGCCGTTCGATATTCCCGTCATATATGAATACAATGGCTTCATTCTGAAGGATGTCATCCGTAACGTGGAGTTTACGGACAACGGCGTGGATGTGAAACAGGGTGATAAAAGCATTGCGACTCAGTTTACTTTGCTGCCCAGTCATATAGACTGGAATGTAGCGGTATAAGTTTAATAACCTTTTAAAAGCAATTTAAAGATGAAAGAAAAGAAAGAAATACAAGCCGGTAAGCCTTACGAGGAACTGACAGATAAAGAACGCGCATTGGTAGTGGGCTTTACTTCGGCAGAACATGCGGAACTGAAAAGCACATACGGCAAACGCCTTCGCCATGTCACGGTACAGGTCGATGAAGACGAACGCTATGACTATCTGGTTGTACGTCCGGACAAAAATTTGATTCTGGCCATGGCCGCTCATAAGGATGACCTTGGTGCTGCCAATGATTTGCTGCTGAATAATTGCGTAAAAGCGGGCGATCGTCAGGCATTGGAAGACTCCGCCGTATACACCACCGTACTGTCAGCCATTTCGGAACTGATCTCCGGTCAGGCGGCTTTTATCAGCAAAGCATAGAGGGTATTTCATCTTCTCTGAATTATGTGGAAGGAATAGATGCCGTGCTGAAACGTGAGTACGGCATCCATGTTCCAGCCACACTGGATGAAGATGAATGGCTCAGGCTCTATGCCGAATACCGCATGTTGCGGAAAACTGAGTTGGAAGAAATGGAAATAGCCATGTATAACGCAGTGGCTAAAGTAGCGAACCGATTATTCTCTAAAAGCAATGACTACACAATGGATACTGGAACTGATTGACAAAATCTCATCCCCACTGGATAAGGCAACCGAAGCGGCTGACGGCGCAACGGAAGCCGTGGACAAAGTGGATGGGGCGGTGGATAATCTGGGAAAAACGTCAGATACCGTTTCCGGGAAACTGGAACAGCTTGGAAAAGGAATGTTTCTGCTGAATCAGATAAAGGAAGCAGTAGATACGGTTCGGGGGTCTTTTAATGATGCGATTGAACCGGGTATCAGGTTTGAGACCGCTGTTGCAGAAATGTCGGGACTTACCAATATGCAAGGAAAAGAGTTGGATGTGTTGGCCATTAAAGCACGAAATACAGCAAAAGCATTCGGAACAGATGCCGCCAATTCAATGACAGTATACAAAGATTTACTGTCTAAAATCAGCCCTGAGTTAAAAAAGACACCAGACGCTCTTGAACTTATGTCAAATAATGTAATGACCCTTAGCAAAACGATGTCTAACGATGTTCCAGGCGCATCTATTGCTATGTCTACAGCTATGAATCAATTTAAAGTATCGTTAGATGATCCGATGAGAGCCGCACAGATTATGACAGATTACATGAATATAATGGTAGCCGGTTCTGTAGAGGGCTCAGCGGAAGTTCGTGAAGTAGCTGAAGCATTAAAACAAACAGGAAGTGTGGCAAAAACATTTGGTGTTTCTTTTGCTGAAACAAACTCTGCAATCCAGCTATTGGATAAGAATGGGAAAAAAGGTTCAGAGGGAGGAATTGCTTTGCGCAATACTATCGTAAAGTTACAGGCTCCTACAAGTGATGCTATTAAACAATTAAAAGCAGCAGGAGTAAGTATCGAAACCATGCAAAATCAGTCCTTTTCTTTAACTGACCGATTACGTGCTTTAATACCTGTTATGGATAATGCTACAGTTATGTCTGCTCTCTTTGGTGGTGAAAACCTGGCATCTGTCATGAATCTAATACAAGGCGTAGATCAAATGGATGCTTGGACAGAAGCTATACAAGGTTCTTCTGCTGCAACTGATATGGCAGCTACAAATATGGATACGTATGCCGAAAAGCAGAAACGTATGCAGGTTTTTATCGATGACCTGAAAATCAGTTTCTTTGAGTTTGTAGAACCTATTGCTCCAGCCATTCAATGGATTGGAACATTGGTCGGATTTATCGTGACTTTGGGAATTGTTGCTTGGTCAGTCGGTAATATAATGTCCTTGGCGGTGGTCAAATCATCCATTACCTGGGTAGCGAGTACGGCAAAAATGGTATTTGCAACGGTTACTTCCGCATCGGCCATGACGGCGGCTATTAATTCTATTCCTATTGTCGGGTGGATTGCGATGGCCGTTACGGCTATTGGCGCATTAGTCGCTTATCTCTGGGATAAGTTTGCCGAAGTGCGTGCCTTCTTCTATGGACTTTGGAATTTTGTTACAACACTATTTACCGAACTATATAATTTTCTGGTAAATGTGATGACGGCGATTCTCGACGTTATTAATCCTGCCAACTGGTTTGACGATGATTTCCATTTCAATGATGTATGGGATCGGCTTTCAAAGCAGGCCGTGGAAGGTGGTAAAAAGGTAGGAAGTGCGTTCTCCGACGGTTGGAAAGAAGGAATGGCGGACTTTGAAAAGTCTCAGTCAAACGGACAAAAGCCTGAGGAAGGTAAACTTATTCTAAAAACGCCCCTTGCTCCTGTAAACAAACCAACCGGTGGTGATGGTGGAGCCGGAGGCGCATCCGGTAACGGAAAGAATGTCGGTCTTGGGGGCAGTGGTGGAAACGTGCGCAACATCACCATGAATGTGACTTTCAATAACAATTTCCAGGTGACCGGAGGCGGTAAAGTACGAGAGATCGCGGATACAGTGAAACGAGAGATACTGGCCGTACTGACGGATGCAGTTCCGGCAATAGGTTAAATGAAAGGAGGAAAACTATGATATCAGGCAATCAAGCATTAAATATCGGCGCACTATTTGCCCAGGTGTTCGGAATTTCTTCTCCAATTTATCTTCCCTGGGGACGTGATTTAGGTGATTATAATCCGGGAGATTATCAGGGAGTAACAACGATTTCTCCGCAGAAAGCCGAAACATACAGCTGGATGGGAACCCCGGTACTGGATACCTTCATTTTGGACGGTCGGAAATACTTTACCTATAATGACGATGGTTCCCGCGGTGAAATCAATCTATCAAGTTTCACAATGCCTTATGCGACGCTGGTAGACTTTTCCCGCTCCATGAATGTGACGAAAACCAAAGTGCTGGGTAATGCCGGAACCGTGAAGGAAATATACGGGCTGGACGACTGGAGTATCAATATACGGGGTTTCTGCATTGCGGATAAGAACCGTGATGGCTTCAAGACTGTGGATGAGCAGGTAAATGCTTTGGTCAATTACAGAAAGGTAACTGAAGCTATCGGAGTGACCGGCCTTCTCTTTAACCAAAAAGAAGTATACTCTATGGTTATTGATGAGTTGAGTTTCAATCCGATACAGGGAAATAGCAGCGTAGTTCCATTCACGATACGCGCTACCAGTGATAATCCTATAGAACTGAAGCGATGAGTTACATGATGTGCGGCAAGGTCACATTCCCGGCCAATGAAAGGAGAGAGAAACTGATGCTCCATCTGGTGTCATCCGTGAAGATTGAAAGTTCATGGAAGATGCTGACGGACACTGCGGAGATCGTACTTCCGCGAAAGATTGTACTCTTCGATAAAAAGGAACTGAAAGACTTGTTGAATGCCGGTGATGAGGTGATGATAGAACTTGGATACGGTGATGACCTGTATCCGGAATTTGAAGGCTATATCGTCTCCGTATCCCGAGGCATCCCGGTAACTATCCGGTGTGAAGATGAGATGTACAAGCTGAAGCGTAAAACGGTATCCTATTCCGCACCCAATGCAAAATTGAAAAAGTTTTTGCAGGATATAACCAAAGGATATGAAGTCAAAACAGACTTTGATGTGGAACTGGGAGCCGTACGCTACTCGAATAAAACCGTGGCTCAAATACTGGATGATATCCGCAAGAAAACGAACCTGTATTGCTACTTCATAGGGAAAACACTCTATTGCGGAAATGTATATACGGAGAAAGTTCAGTCTGAAAAAGTAAAAGTGGAGTTGGAAAAGAATGCTGTTAGCCAGGACCTGAATGAGACAAACGGAGAATCTCTGGTGAAAGCTATCAGTATAGGACCGAACGGAAAGAAGTTGGAAGCAAGTGCCGGAACCGAAGGTGGCGAGGTTTACAATCTAACCTATAACGAAAGAGCACAGAAAGTAACGGTAGCTGAATTGAAAAAGTTTGCATCGGACTTTTATGAAGGTCTTAAAAAGCAAAAGTATAAAGGAGGTGTGGAACTGTTCGGAGTACCGGTGGTACATCATGGGATGATCGTGGAATTGAGCAGCATCATTACACCGGAAATGAACGGAAGTTACTATGTGGAGAAAGTGACAAAGGAGTTCAGTGACAATGCCACTTACCGGCAGAAACTTGAACTGGGAGGGCGTGCGGAATGACGGAAGATGAAAAGCTGAGAAATGCCTTTGAAAGGTTACAGGATGGTGCCAGACAAGCGCAATTACGATGGGTTACAGTAACCGTAGTGGATAAAGAAAATCTGATGATGGATGCCGTAGGTGTTTCGGATGATCTGGAATATTATGGCATACAGTTGGGAATGGGGGCTTTCAATATTTGTCCGAAAGTAGGAAGCGGTTGCTTGATTGGGATTGTAGAAGGTCAGGAAACGGATGCTTTCCTTATTTCGGCTGAAGAAATAGAGGAAGTACAGATAAAGACGGACACCTCCATTACCTTCAATAATGGAGAGTTGGGCGGAATGGTAAAGGTGAAAGAACTGACGAATATCATCAATGATATGGTAAATAAGTTTAATACACATACTCATCAGGTAGCCGGAGTCACTCCCGGTTCCGGTAGTGTTGTTACTCCGGCACCGACATCAACGATGAATAGCCTGCAACAAAGCCAAATAGAAAACGAAAGGGTGAAGCAATGAAAGGAATACAGTTAGGCAAAAACGGTGATATTGAAATTATCCCTCGTAATGTTAACGGGAAGCTCACGGGAATGGTTATCAATGATACACAGATACAGGATGCGGCGGTAGTACTTGACTTGAATCAGGGTGAACTGAAGGAAGACCCTATACTTGGCCCGAACCTGCTTCGTTTCATCCGTTCTCATGGTGATAAAGTCATGATTGAAAAACAAATTAAGATACATCTGGCCCGAGTAGGTATCAATTACGAAGAGCTTAAAAACATTATTAATATCAATTTAAAAACGGTTTAAAATGGAAATTTTTGAAGGTATCACAAAGCTACTGATCATAGTTGTTTTTGAAGTTCTGCTGGTGACGGTGGCTATGTCCTGGGATTTTGCTTCAGGATATCATAAAGCGAAGCTTCGCGGAGAGAAAAGGAACAGCTACGGCATGAAACGTACGGTCAGCAAATTCATTCTTTACTTTGGCAGTATGACTATTGCTTTAGGAATAGACTGCATCTGCTTTGTATGCAAGTTTTTCGATTTCATCCATCTGCCTTTTTTAATGAGTATTCCCGTATTCGCTTCCATTCTTTCAATTTTTATCATGGTGATTGAATTACGGAGTATATGGGAAAAGGCAGAGGATAAAGCTCGTAGACAGGCGGAAGATGCCGTGCATGCAGTATCCGGACTGATGAAAAATGAATTACTTAAAACGTTGGTATCTACGATGAAAGAAAAGGAGGAAAAACATGAAAGTGAATGATTTCGTAAAGTGGATTTATCCACTGGCAAAAGCGATGAATGAGATTGATCCGGTATTCATAACGGCACAAGCCGCACTTGAATCCGGATGGGGCAAAAGTGCAATAGGTAATAATCTGTTTGGTGTTACTAAAGGTTCTTCCTGGAACGGTGCCGTACAGTTGGTAAATACAACGGAGTATTTCAGCCGTCCGGATGTGACTTTTAAAGCTCCGGAAAAAGTTTTGTCTGTTACCAAAATAAATGATAAGCGGTACAAGTATTCAGTTAGGCGCTTTTTCCGTGATTATGAATCTGTATCTGAATGTTTGGAAGATCACCTAGCAATATTGAAGAAGCCCGGATATGCGGATGCGTGGCCATATCGGAATGATGCCCGTCAGTTCGTCCACCGTATTGTTGATAACGTTGGGGCGAAATATGCTACTGCTCCCGATTATGTGGAAACGATGGATAAAATCTTTGTAATGGTTGAAAAGGCAATAAAGGAGGAAAGGCTATGAAAAAGTTATTGATATTGCTTTTCCTTCTTCCGCTTCTGGTGGCCTGTGCGGTTCCGAAGGAAACTTCATTTAAAGAAGATTTATCTGAGAAAACAAAACAGGATGAACAATGGCGATATGACCAGCAAAGGGATTTAGAATTGTACATGCAGCAATCGGTTAAAGAGTTTCAGGATAAGATATCAGACATGCAAATGTCTTGGAACCGTACGAACTATTCGCCACCTGACAGTACAGGCAAGCAATATCCTACAGCCGTTGAAACCGGTACGATGAATAAAAAGACGAATGAAACGGCTGGCAAGGCTCAAGATACAAACGTCCAATACAATCTCATTGAAGAGAAAATTCTGTCATTAGAAAGAAAAATAGATACTTTCATACAACAGAACCGGAATATCGACGAAAAAACAGAGCCTCCCTGGTGGCAAAAAACATTGATGGTACTGGGAATTGTATTCATAACCTGGATGGGAGTTAAACTATATAGAATGATAAAGGGATGGAAGTGACAGTTTTGTCCGGGCAGACATTGGCAGATATCGCCATACAGGTATACGGCAGTGCCGAAGGTGTTTTCATTCTTGCTGTTGAAAACGGGTTAGACATAACGACAGATTTGGAACCCGGACAAATATTGTCTTTCCAACCCGAAAATATCATAGATAAAAGTATTGTTGAATACTACTCCATGAATGGAATACATCCGGCAACCGCTTTCATAGGTAACTGGAGAATATTCGATTATACTTTTGATTATACATTTAACTGATATAGTGATGAGCAGAACAATTAGTGAAATAAGCCTAAGCATCAAAGAAGACTTTGTTACCAATGGGACCATACAGGATATGTATGGACTGACGCCCGGGAAGACCTTTGATGAACAGTTCTCCGTAGCAAGTATAGAAGCGATACTAATCTATGTATTTGCCTCTGCTGTATGGCTTCATGAGAAACTTTGGGATAGATTCCGGCAGGAAGTAGAGGAATTAATAGATAGCAGTTATGTGACATCATTATCCTGGTATTATGCCAAGGCTTTGGAATTTCAGAACGGAGATGCCTTGTCATTCGATGAAAAGACGTATTCATTCAGATATCCGGAAGTGAATGAGAGTAAACGGATTGTTAAGAATGTAGCGGTCAGACAGGTCACGGATGACAGCGTTACTAAGCTTAAAATCTATTTCAGCGATAAGGACAAACAGCCTCTCACAGGCGATGTACGTACATCTTTTGAAAGCTATATGCACCAAGTCGGAGCGGCTGGAACGCATTATCTATTTGTCAGTGAGGCTCCGGATCAGTTACGTATCCACATGCATATTTATTATGATCCGCTGGTGCTGGACAGTACAGGAACCCGGTTGAGTGGTGGCGGTAAACCCGTGGAAGAATCTATTGAAGGATATCTGAACGGACTGGAGTATGGAGGTGTGATGTATGCATCAAAATTGATTGATGTGATACAACAGGCTGAGGGGGTGAAGGACGTGACGCTGGACGGGACGACGTGGAAGGGGACACTGGAAGACCGGAGGCGGATTGATGCGGAAAGTGGTGCATTTGTGTATGTGCGGGAAGAAGAGGACATTATTTATGCTATTGACTGACCATGAATATTATTTGGGATAAGTGGGTAATAGAACAGTTACCAAGGGTGTTGAGGAGTAATTTGATGTATATCATTTGCATGATATTCACAGGACCAATCCGGCGGCTATACACTGATTTCATCCAATGGAAAAAGCGTATGCTCATTAAGGCTGGAGGAAGCCCACAGGTTTGTATGTTGGAGAAGATTGTCAAAGACTCATTGGATATTGACGTACACATTACAGAAGGGAACGGAAAGCCTATTGACTTTATCATCAAAGCTGAATTTATGGACTTGGATAAAGAAAGGCAACTGTTTGCTTTATTGGACAGGTATAAGTTGGCAGGGAAATCATACGGTTATGAAAATGCTGGGATTGCAATAACAGCACAATGGACGGGTTTTGTTTGCGAATTGGCAAATATAGACTGTGTTTGGAGTGGGGGTATCTGCGAAAAATACAGCCGCCTGGCGAATGTCATTACTGCAAAATTTTATCCAGAATTCATATCGGCGGAGATAGGCTATAGATACAGAAAAATAGTAATTACGTCTACATATCCGACGGCATCGAATATTACATATTCGTTTGAAGAGAAGTCAAATGGTGAGGTTTTTGTAAAAGCATATAATTTGCAGTTACCAAAAGGATTTATCGGAGAATTAATCTTTGAATATCCAGAGGTTGATATTCCCGTAAGAAACTATATACGTAATGAAGAATTAAGTATAACGGAAGATAAAGAGTATGACTATACTCTATCTCGTAAAATGATGACATCATGAGTGAAATAAATACAGGAATGCAAAGGGGTACGGAACTGACCGTAACCAAACAAGTAGGCGGTATCGAAGTAAACGGATATCCGAAGGTATACAAGATGTATGAAGCGTTTGGTAATTATGCAGCCATAACTGTGGATGCCTTGGCTAAATTGGCAGTGGATGATTATCAAGCAAGACTAACAGCTTTTAAAACGTATGTGGAAACTGTTGAAACAGGTGTTGAAGTCAACATAGAAGAAGCTTATGTGGAGAATTTAGCAGCATGTCCGATTGTAAATGTCTAATAATTAAAGATTATGGCAGAGTTAATAGATCGTGCAAAAGAAATAAGGGATGAAACCAGGCTTGGTCGTAATACGGCTTCACGTGTTGGGGGATTATTGGTGGATATTGTAGGCCAGTTAGGAGAAGGTGGCGGTAGTTGTGTGTTTACTGATCTTGGAGGGATACCGGAATCAGAGTTTGATCACATAGACAAGTCGGGATATTACCTGTATAGCATACAAGCTGGTAGCGGAGAGATCAAAGGAATTTTGGTTGTTAGCAATGACGGTGATATCCGGCAAATACGTTATGAATTTAATGGTATATACATTCGTTCGTGTACAGACGAAGGTTGGGAAAAATGGGATGATGAGGTTATAAATAAACTCCGAAAATATATTGATAATGATACAATATATTGGGATGAGGTTAATCAAGTCATCAAAGCTAAGGGAGGTGTTTTAGAGACTATTTCTATACGAATTTCCATAAATCCGGCTAATGTTGGACAATGTACGATTTCCGCTACAGGAGATATTATAAACGTCGTGGAATCGGAAGATAAAAGTAACTATTATATTACAGTCGCAAAAACAGGAAGTGTGACCATTAAGATTGTTCCGAAAGACGGGTATCAAGTGCAGAAGCTGAATGTTGACCAAGTGAGTCAAGGGGCAGTCTCAGAATATACTTTTGAAAATTTGGCTTCTGACCATACCATGTATGTGTGGATGGAGGAAATGTTGGTGCAAACCGACACGGACTTCCTCATCCGCAGTGACAAACCATCCGTTTATTATTCGGGACTTGGAGAATGTATTGCCGCAATTAAAGAGGATTATCCGGATAAACTCACAAAGGATATTATGATTTCCTGTGTAAAGAAAGCTACAGAGGTACGCGGGTCACAATGGAACTCAATTTATGGAATCTGGACATCCACTCTGTTAGATTGGAATAAAGACAGCCTTTATACTTTGACTATCAATGGCAACGATTTATACACCATCAATTGCAGATGGTTGGGTGGATTGTTGTTTGAGAATGTGGATAATTTGTTTATTAAAGGCGTTTCCATGCTAAATTACTGTAACTTCTCCGGTGCTTCTTCTCCGGAAGAACTTGCGGCTATTATGGTACGTAGCAATGACGCTACGGACAAGGTTAAGAATGTGGCTCTGCATAACTGTAAGTTCAATGGCTACTATACGGACAGTTCCGGAAAACAGTGGCACACATGGTATTGTTTGAGATTAAAAAATGTCTCTAATGCACTAATAGACTCCTGTAATTTTGATAGAGCTTCTTCGGTGGTAGTATATATGAATGGGATAGATAGTGCAGAAATAAACCGTTCTTATCTTAAAGGAGATTACTACATAAACGCTGGTGGATTAGGTCACGCAAATGTATTGTCTATTTCTGGAAATAATGCTTATTTGAAATTGGCGGATAATACTATTGACGGCACAGGCATGATTGAATACGCATGTTCTATCGGCGGAGTCAGTGAATTTGATTTGGTTAGAAATACAATTAAAAATTGTGCAGGACAGCCTTTCAGTATTTCCGGAGATATGCAGCGCTTCAATATAAAAAGTAATCTGTTCCATTCCAATATTACAGGTGGTCTGTACGCTTATGTCAGAAGAATGTTTGGTTGTTCAGGCATTAAAGAACTCAATGTTGACAATAACACTGTCTACTTTAATGGTGAGTACTCATCATCACAGGAGTTTTTATCAGGTAATTTTGAGAAGCTGGCAAATTACAATAATATCTTTATTAATAAATTAGGAAAAGCGTATGTTGCTTTCCTCAACAACAGTGGTGGTGTGAAAGAATATCTTTCAAGTAATAACATTTATGCTTCTGCATTTTGGAATAATAACCCATCGGAAAGGTTTATTAATTTTTCTCCGGTAAAAGCTGAGATTAATGAAGGTGATTATTTGGACTTTTCTTTTGAAACAAGAAAATTGGGAGAATATAAAAATCGGGGTTACGAGGCAGATTCAACCGCATTGAGTAATGCCGATAATATACTGAACATTGACGAAGGAGGTACGGACTACAAACTACTGGAATCATTAAAAAATACCTATCTATCAAATAAAGAATACGCACCGGAGTTTGATATAGATTACTTACGTGCATCTATTAACAATGTGTCTCCGGGTGCATATAACCTATTTGGCGAACAATGGGATGAAACGACAGATGCCAGTACAGGGTATGAAGGTACTAATATGGCAGACCTTGAAACGTTTAGTAATTCTATTGTTTACATAGTTCCTACGGATGATATTATAACTGTAAGAGTTAATTCCAAGAATAGAAATCTTTTCATCAAGTCTCTGTTTACCTCAGATAATGGACACTCGTTCATCCGCTTTGGTCAAATAGTCACAGCATCTTTGCAATGTACATATAATGAGGAAACAGGTATGTACGTAGAAGATAACAATTACACGTTGAACATTAAAGAAGAAAGTTATGAGTAATCAGGAATATGTAAATAAGCTAATCGGTGGTATTGGACGTGTTAAATTAGCAACGAAGGTTAGCAACGCTTTTCCGCTTGTAGGTGAAACGGTTACTTTGGAAGCGGTGACAAAATGGGCACAAAAGATGTATTTTACAAAAAGAAGTACCTCTGACACTTCCATTTCTGCGGGAGAAACGATTGATAATACTTCGCAGAATACTTCGGTAACAGTTCCCGTGAGTACTGAGGGCGATTTAAGGCAAGAGGTACGGGCGGTAAATTATCGTAATGCGGAAGAATTGTTTTCCACTGTATTAGTACGTTACCTGTATGCAATGCAGAATCAGATACTTCCTTATCACGATGTCGGTGTGTCCTCAGAAATAAGCCGTACAGACCAGAATTTCACGATAAATATAATGTCGGATAATGGTTATGATTTATCACGTGAGCATACGCTTGAAGTGTTTATTCTGAAAGAAAACGGAGATAGCGGTGTTCCTGAGGATGTTATTGCTCATCGTACACAAACTGATTTCACTCTTGCAGGTGGGTTACTGACTTCTACGGAAATAAATATTCCATCCCGAGGAATCTATGATGTGGAAACACGGTATTATGATACAGGTACTCAGAAGACTATCAGTAAGCGCATTAATAAACTGATTACAATAACTCCTCGTTTGGCTGCTAAACCATCGGAAGGACAGGAACCGAAAATGAGCATTGTATCTGACGGATATCCCGATGCAAAGATTGATGTTTATGAAACCGGGGTAAACGATTGCTATATGGTTTTTACTATTCCGGACACAAACTATTATAAAGATATCAATCTTGATAGCCTTCCATCCGGTTATGATGCCTATACCCTTGTATTAAAGAAAGCTGTGGAAAACGGTACTTCACGTTTGAGGTTGGCTAATACGGAGATTAAGGGTAATCCGCAGCAAAGCCCTTCCCCGCAATTTTCTGAGAATAATCCGTTGGTGGTAACTATTGACCAGAACACGCCATTGGCACTTTATGGTACAAGTTGGAATACTATATGCTTTGTTTCCATGTGGCATGTCGTATTAGATGGAAGAGGATATTACAATCTTTCTAAGGGTATTAAATTAGATCGTAATCCCGACCATAAGATTACATGGCCGGTTATTCATTTGCAAGTTCCGGACGGAAGTAAATACTTTGAAGCTTTTGAACTTGAGATACTCGCTTGTAGTTTTGCGGGTATATCTATAAAAACCGATCCGACAGCTTCTAATCCTTGGTACTGGAATGAAAATTTTGAGCTAAATAATCTTTGGCTGCATCACATGTATGTGCATGATACCGATAGTGAGGGGTGGTATATAGGCTATTATACTCCCGAAAAATCAACAGTTGTTTATACAGGCGAAACTGTTACATTTAAAAATTTGAAAGGTGAAGACGTAACTTATATCAAAGGATACTCATATACAAAGAAAGCCCATTATCTGACAAATTTCCGATTTTATCGAAATAATACTGAACATACAGGCTATGACGGTGTACAGATATCCAATTCAGTAGGTGAAGTGTGTTACAATAGGTTGTATGATTGTGCCTATAAAAATGAGTCAGCTCAAACAAGTGGACTATCCATTCAGAGCTTTTCAGGTAAATGCTATAATAATTTTCTGCTTGATAGTCATGGAGCAAACTTGCAAGTAGGTCCAATCGGTAATATTGAGATATTCAATAATGTGGCACAATCAAAGTACGGAATGGGGGTACAATTTTTATTTTCCTACGATACGCCCGAACAGAATCCGACTAACGCTCCCGCAGGAAGTGGAGTTATAAATAATGACTTACAGATTGTATTTCATAACAATGTAATTTCTACGCCTGGAATGACAGCTAACGGACGTAACACCGTACAGATAAGAGGTGTGCACATGTATGACAATATTATAGCTAATAACGGTCAATTGTTTGGAAACATGACACCGGAGACACTTGCTGTCTGGGAGTCTCAAGCTGTCAATAATGAGGTTTTTCTTTACTCTGATTTGTATCAGAAAGCTATTGATTTAAAAATTGCAGACTACGTAAGTGGAGATTATTGTATTGCTTTTGATAGTTCTCTGATAAGTACAGGTCTTGGTACTACCTTCAGTTTCGATTATAGAGGATATTTGAATTGGTATAATACAGTATGTCCCATTGGACCTTATATGGGTAAATATAAATCGGATGCTGTTGATGATGAGTCCGTAGAATTACTTTCCATTTCAATGAATAGTGGAAACTCTTCAACCCAAGAACGCGATGTCAGTGTTCTACTTAATTATACAGGGGCAGCTACTCGCTATCGAATTGGTGAGAGTACAGATTTATCATCAGCTACTTGGCAGAACATACCGGAAGGAAATACGGTTGAATTTACCCTGTCTGATGGATTTGGGCAAAAGACTGTTTATGCGCAAATTAGTAAAGGTCAAGCTATAAGTGATACTAAGTCAGCTACCATTGAATATGTAAGTACTCCGTTAACGTTGGAAGCTCTGATTTTAAATGGGGGCAAAATTACTTCAACTTCATTAATCATTCCTGTAACCTTTACTTATGCGGGTTCATTTGCTCCTACCAAATATAGGTTGGGTGAAGTAGCCGACCTTACAGGTGTTGAGTGGGTGGATTACTCTGATAGTGTTAATTACACATTTACTTCTATTGGTTCAAAAACGGTGTATGGACAGTTACAGGATGCGGAAGGAAATCTAACTGAGATTAAACATAGTAGTATTACTATTGTAGAACCCAGTGAAAAAATTGTTATTTCAATTGGATGGACGTTCAACGTATTAGGTGGTGTGGGAGAGCTATACGATGAGACAAACCAATTGGTTAAAGTAGCACTTCAAACTCAAAATTTAGTTAGAAATCTCTATACTACAACAGGGCAACAATTAGGAACTATTACTAAGGTAGATTCAGAAGGTACGAGTTACATGATGGAATCACAGAAAGGTGCTTCTACCGGGAACAATAGCGGTATATATCCTGACGAGGTTTTAGAACACAACATCTGTACAGGAGGTAATTCTGAAAAGTATAGGGAATTTAAGATGGAAGGTCTTTCCGCCGGAACTTATAAAATTAGGTTATTCTGTTCTACGATACAGGCTAATTCAGGTGCTGAACGTTCTAAATGGAAAGTATCTGTGGATAGTGTAGAAACAGATTTTTTACTACCTACGGACTTTAATCCTAAAAATAATTTGACCCAGTGGTTAGAACAAACCGTAGAAGTCGGGGAAGATGGTTTCAGTATTCTTTGGGGAGTCGCTTCTTCGGGTTCTTACATTTATGTTCCTTTGAATATTATAGATATTGAAAAAATATGAAAACATTTATTTTCCTTATAGAAAAGTTGGGCTACAAATTTAAAGTTGAAGCCAATTGTGGAGGTGAAGCATTGTACAAGTTAATGCAAGAGAATCCGACACATGAAGTCTTTAATGACTGCATTGAAGGTAGTCCGGTAGGCTTTAATCTTACGGTATTAATGAGAGGTGAAGAAGTCAAAGCTAAGATTAGAGAGTTTGAAGTAACACTCTCAAAGAAAGGTTTCAGTTCTTCTGTATCCGGCTTTGAAGATATTTGCAGCCATATTTCAGATGAACTTCTATATCCAGTTTCGGTATTATCACCAATAAAAGAGGTTGCTCAAAATTTAGATCAGGATAACCAAAGGGTTAGAATTCGAAATTGTGTATATAGTTTAATAGATAGGCTTCAAAGTTATGAAGAATTAGTTTATGAATTGGAGAATCTATTATAAATAGGGATATAAATTGAGTGAATGAAGAAAATAAATATATTCTTCATTCACTTTTTGATTTTTGCTAATATGTGTAAAATGGTACTTTTTGTTTCTTTTAAAATCCCTTTTTATTTTGCTGATTATATAATGAACTTAGACCTGAAAGCAGCATACGAACAATCTATTGCTTTTGCAAAGAGTCATAGTGATATTTCTGTTGATATGCTTAAGCAACTATCTTCTATCGTTCTGAAGAATACTGGAACAATATATCAAACTGCATTAGGTGAATTTTCGTCAGCGAATGGAGATTTACGATTACTGAACGTTACAGCCGGAACTGGAGGACGCTCTTATATGAATTACTCAAAGGTACCTACAAAGTTGGCAGAACTTTGCGAAAGTATAAATCAGCGACGAAAGGCTCTTTCAAAAACGAATGTTATTGAATGTTATAAGTTGAGTTTCGACGCTCACTTCCATTTAGTAACAATTCATCCGTGGGCTGATGGCAATGGCAGGATGTCTCGTTTGCTGATGAATCAGTTGCAGTTTGAGTTTGAAATCATTCCTACCAATATTAACAAAGACCATAAAGCGGAATATATTGAATCTCTTATAGCTACTCGTGAAAACGATGATATAGAACCATTTCACAACTTTATGTTCGATGAACATATTCGTAATTTAGAGCAGACGATTCGTAATTATCAGGCATCTATAGAAGATGAAGGTTTAGAACCTCGTGTCGATGTCGGTATAAATGTCGGTATAAATGTCGGTATAAACGAACAACGTGTATTAGAACTTATCCGGATAAATAATCGAATCACTGCAAAAGAGATTGCAGAATCGCTTTCGGTTTCCTTACGACAGGGGGAACGTATTATGGCAGCATTAAAGGAGAAAGGGCTAATCAGACGTGTCGGCTCTAACAAATCAGGACATTGGGAGTTGAGAGAGGCATAAATAGGTAATGCTGAATCATTGGGAATTCTTCAAAATCAGTAAGCGAATAAAAAAACAATCCCTTTTTCATTTTGTATTGGAACAAAATTTTAATAGGTTTGCAAAACCTAATTATTCACTTCTAACAATCTTTGTTCCTTAAAATATAAGCATGGAAAAGAATTTGGCTGATTTTTCAGATGATAGCTATTTATTGGAGGAGATAAAACGGGGAAACGAAGAAGCCTTCGTTTATCTGTTTAAAAATTACTTTCCGCGTTTGCGTGGATATGCTATTCGCTTTATTGAAGATGAAGAAATCGTTCGGGATATTATTCAGGAATGTTTTCTGAAGTTCTGGGAGAAGAGGGACTTACTTTCGTCGGTCTCCATAACTTCTTTGCTGTTTGCAATGGTGCGCAACGGATGCCTGAACTACCTGAAACACGTATCCATTGTAGAGAAGCACCGGATTGAATACCTGGCATCTATTGATGGGGAAGAACGGCTTTACTATACCGACTTCACCTTTGATGCAGACAATAAACTCCTCTATGACGAATTGCAGGAGCAAATCAAACTCGTCATCGGTCAGCTACCTGACCGTTGCCGTGAAGTCTTCCTGTTGAGTCGGTTCACACATCTCAAGAACAGGGAGATAGCCGATAAATTACAAATATCCACTACAGCCGTGGAGAAACATATTTCTAAAGCCCTTGCCCTTTTTGAACGTCACTTCAAGGATAAGTATCCGGTAGACATCTATATAATGGTTTTAGCTTGGGTGATTATGAACGAATAAACAGAATAACCAGGAGGAGAAAAAGCAGAGAACTAAAAATTTTCTGCTTTTTCTATTTTCGGGGTTGGGTAGAATTAAAATTAGTTGTTACATCCTATAGAAAGAGAATTTATGAAAACAGAAACAAACATTCACGAATTGGCGATCCGCTACTTTGAAGGACACATTTCAAAGACGGAAGAAAAACTCTTGTTCAGCTACATTGAGCAAGCGGAAGAAAACCGTCTGCGGTTTCGCCAGTGGGAAAAAGAATGGAAACTTACTAATGAAGGGGACGAACAGACCATGCAGGAATGGCAACGTCTGCAACGCCGCCTTCGCACGCAAGAGGCTATTATGCCGATGTTGCCCCGTCGTTATTTCAGCTTCTGGCGCAGAGTGGCTGCCGTAGCCGCTATTGTGGTGCTTACTGCCGGGGCTACGTTGGGCATCTGGAACATTGCTTCCTTATCTTCTACCGAAGATTATTTCGTATTCGAAGCTCCCTACGGAGAAAAGAGCAAGATGACTTTGGCAGATGGTACGGTGGTATGGCTGAATGCCGGTTCCGTACTGAAGTATTCGGATAAGTTCAACGAGCGGAATCGTAAAGTAATACTTAGCGGTGAGGCTTATTTTGAAGTCACGAAGAAGGAAAAAGCCAAATTCACGGTGCAAACCTGTGGATATGATGTAGTAGTGAAAGGAACGAAATTCGATGTTTCCGCCTATCCTGAAGACTCAGTTGTCACTACGGCACTGATGGAAGGAATTGTAGAAATCCATCGCGGGGAACAGCGGATAGAGATGACACCCGGTGAATTCGTGAAGTTGGATATGGCCACCGGAAAAATCACACGTACCCGTAATGATGTGAAGCAATGGAAAGCCTGGTCGGAGAATCGAATTGAATTTGAGGATATTACGTTGAAAGAACTGGTAGCGAAGCTATCCCGCCAGTATGACGTCAATATCAGTCTGGAATCGGAACAGGTAGGTGCCAAACGCTTCCGCATTTCATTAAGAAACCGTGAGACGATAGGAGAGGTGATGGCTGCTTTGCAGGAGATCATCCCGATAACCGTCGAACGCAGAGGAAAGGATATATATATCAGAGAATAAAATCAATTTTGTAACAACTAATTAAATCAAGAAAAGCTATGAACAACCGAAAATCAATTCTATGCTTATTCCTTTTGTTCTTGCTCAGCTTGGGTTCATTATCTGTAAATGCCCAGACAGTCAGCAAAGTTTTTAAGGAACAAACATTGAAAACTGTATTGAAGGAAATAGAGAGTCAAACAGGGCTGTCCATTATCTATCAGAAAAACGAAATAAACGAGAATAAAAAGGTTAATGCAACTTTTGAAAATACTCCCGTTGTAGAGGCATTGTCATCTATCCTTGACAAATCATTGGAGGTGAATCTAAAGAATAAGATGATTGTGATTTCTCTCAAAAAGCTAATGCCGGGTGATGACAAAACAAAAGTAAGATCAATTAACGGAAAGATTCTTGATGAGAACGGTGAACCGGTGATTGGGGCGAGTGTGGCAATACAAGGAACCACACTGGGATCAATTACAAACATTGACGGTGAATATACCTTAGCCAATGTTCCGGAAAATGCAGAAGTAACCATTTCATTCATTGGCTACCAGACATTGACATTTAAAGCTAATGACAAAGCCTTGCAAAATGTCACTTTGAAGGAAGATAGCGAAATGTTGGATGAAGTCGTAGTAGTGGGATACGGCGTACAACGTAAACGCGATGTAACCACTTCTATCTCCTCAATGAAAGCGAGTGAATTGGCAGTTCCGGTTTCCAGTGTGGATCAGGCTCTTGTTGGTAAGATGACCGGTGTACAGGTTTCACAACCGAATGGTATTCCGGGGGGAGGATTATCTATTAAGGTAAGAGGCAGTGGTAGTATTACTGCCGGTACGGAACCGTTGTATGTGGTAGATGGTTTCCCCATGTCCGGTGAAGCAGGAAATGGTACAGGACAAAATGTATCTCCTTTGAGTTCCATTAATATGAATGACATTGAGTCCATTGAAGTTTTGAAAGATGCTTCAGCGGCAGCCATTTATGGATCAAGAGGTGCAAATGGTGTAGTCATTATTACCACTAAGGAAGGTAAGGAAGGAAAAGATATGAAGCCTACTGTACAATATGATGGATATGTAGGTTTCCAGCAGCGTACTAAAAAGATAGATATGCTGGATGCGTATGAATATGCTTGGCTTTCCTATGATGGACACAACAATGCTTATCTTGATTTGCTGGAAAGTAAAGGTATTGAAGGTAGCATCAATGATTCTAATGAAGTTCGTAACCAGAAGTTGGGAAAGAAACCGGATGTTATCAATCAGGCTTATTTGCTACCTCCCGAAATAATGCCATATATCAATGGTGAAACCGGACTGACGAATACAGATTGGCAAGACGAAGTTATGAGAACAGGAATCGTCACAAGTCATAATCTTTCTCTGTCCGGAGGAAACAAAGCTGCCAGATATTTTATTTCCGGTAATTACATGAAAGAGCAGGGTATTGTTATCGGTTCGGATTTTGAACAGATGGGAGCCAGAGGAAAAGTCGATGCTAATTATAAGAAATTCACTTTCGGTACTAATCTGTCTTTTAATTATTCTGTGTATAACATCGTTCCTACCGAGGACAGATATAAAGAAGAGACAATCGTAGCTTCTGCTTTGGCCATGTCACCCACTATGCCGGTGTACAATGCCGACGGTTCTTATAATTTTGATCAATGGAACTGGCAGTATAAGCATCCGCAGATTGTAAATCCTGTAGCTTTGGCAAACGAAAAGGAAGACCAGATGAAACGTTACCGTTTTATGGGAAATGTCTATGGTGAATACGAACTCTATAAGAATCTGAAATTCAAGACAAGTTTCGGTGTGGATTTCAACAGCTACAGCCGTTCTTATTACAGACCTTCCACTTTGCCTACTTCTTTAGACAGACTTCCGCCTTCAGTGCCGGAAGGGTCGAAGCGTGATAAGAATATGCTGAACTGGGTATGGGAAAACACCTTGTCATATACTACAATAATTAAGGATGTACATAATTTGTCTGCCATAGCCGGATGGACTGCACAGAAAGAATCAGTGAACACTTCATTGCTGGCCGGTAATGGTTATCCTAATGACTTGGTACATACCATGAATGCAGCATCAGCTATTACAAGCTGGAGTGCAACCGCTTACGAATGGTCGTTGTTATCAGCATTGGCACGTGTGCAATATTCATATAAGGGTAAATATTTACTATCAGCTGCTGCTCGTATGGATGGATCTTCCCGTTTCGGAAAGAATAACCGCTGGGGTATGTTTCCGTCAGCTTCTGCCGGATGGTATATCAGTGAAGAAGATTTTATGAAAGATATAAAATGGCTTACTTCCTTGAAATTGCGTGCGAGCTACGGTATCAGTGGTAATTTTAATATTGGAAATTACGAGTATTATGCTACGTTATCGGAAGACAATTATGTGTTTGGAAAAGCTGACGGCACTTTGGCAAGCGGTTTACGTCCTGCAACAGCTGGAAATCCTGATTTAGGTTGGGAGAAGACAGCTATGTTTAATCTGGGTATGGAAATAGGACTGTTTAATATGCTGACTTTAGAACTGGATTTGTATAACAGTAATACAACTGATATGCTACTGAATGTACCGGTTGCCGAGTTTTCCGGTTTCAGTACAGTGCCTATGAATATTGGAAAAGTAAATAATAAGGGCGTCGAATTCGCTATTTCTACTACAAATACTTGGGGAGACTTTACGTGGAATAATCGTTTTAATATCTCTGCCAACCGGAATGAAGTAAAAGACCTCGGTGGTGTTGATGAAATGATAACTACTTCCGAGAGTGTGACTTTCATTACTAAAGTCGGAGAGCCTATCGGTAACTATTATACCTTGGTTACGGATGGTGTATTCGCCAATCAGGCAGAGATTGATAACTCGAAGAATCCGGATAAGAGCCAACGCAAATATGCCTATGTCAGTGGTGCGAAACCGGGAGATTTCCGTTTTAAGGATATGGATGGTAATATGGAGATTGACGAGAACGACCGTACTATTACAGGAAATTACATGCCGAAGTTCACGTATGGTTTCTCTACAGAGTTGAAATATAAATGGTTTGATCTCTCTATTGCCCTGCAAGGTGTACAAGGGAATAAGATTGCCAATATATTCCGTCGCTACATTGATAATATGGAAGGAGGAAATAACTGTCAGGTCGATGCTTTGGACCGTTGGCAATCAGAAAGTAATCCGGGTAGCGGCTATGTAGTTCGTGCAAACAGAAGTGCAACGGGTATGAATGGTACTACTTCTACCTGGCATATTGAAGATGGTTCTTATATGAGAATTAAGAATATCACTTTTGGATATACGCTGCCTAAATCATTGCTTACCAATGTAGGAATCAGCCGGGCAAGAGTTTATTTCTCTACTCAGAATCCTTTCACTTTTACCAAATATAGCGGATACAATCCGGAAGTGAATATGAAAGGCGGATCACTGACTCCTGGTATCGATTATGGTACATATCCTCTGTCTAAATCATTTGTATTCGGATTAAACGTAACCTTTTAAATAATCAAGATATGAAAATTAAATATTATATTGTAGCTTTTGCATCTCTGTTGCTTACCAGCTGTAGTGATTTTCTGGACTTGACACCTATATCTGAGGCTTCTTCAGCAAATTACTATAAAAATACTTCTGATATAAATTCTGCATTGTCCGCTTGTTATGGTTCTTTGCAGGGGACCTATCAATATGGCGAATATTTCATTTCCCTCATGGAGCTAAGGTCTGATAATGTGGAAGATATTAATCCCGGTGGAGCAGCCGGTATGTTCTATTTCATTGATAACTTTACTGCTACATCCGGAAATAATGTCGTTCGCTATGCATGGAAAGAATTATATAACCAGATATACAGATGCAACAATGTACTTGCAAATATAGATGTGGTAACAGATGCCGCGCTGAAAAAGCAGTATGAAGGTGAAGCCATGTTTTTACGGGCTTTAGCATATTTCAATATTGTTCGCCTTTGGGGAGCTGCACCTCTGATCCTGAAACCGGTGACGGCTATTGAAGCCAAGGGGTATGGACGTAGTTCAGTGGCGGATGTTTATAGAGCTATAGAAGAGGATTTGGAGGCTGCATCCGGTATGCTTACTTCTGCTTATGATGATGACAATCTGGGAAGAGCCACTTCCGTAGCTGCGAAGGCATTATTGGCAAAAGCTTATCTGACACAACAAAAGTGGTCAGCAGCAGCAACTTTGCTGGATAACATAGTCAAAGATTATTCATCTAAATATGGTTTGCAGAACACCGTTGCTGATGTTTTTGATGTAAACCAGGAGATGAATAAAGAAATTCTGTTTGCTGTACGATATTCAAAATCAGTTCTTGGAGAAGGACATGGATACAACGATTACTTTAAGGATAAGTCGGTTATTGATAGCAAACTTTTAGCTTCTTATGGAAATACGGACGATCGTAAAGCCATGATCGAATATAAGAAGGTGGATGCTAACAATAATGTAATAGCCAAGTATTACGATACGTTCGACGCTACTACGGCAAAGGTTGGATTTGACTTACCATTATTGAGATGGGCGGATGTATTGCTGATGTGTGCTGAGGCTCATAATGAAGTAGCCTATGAAAGTTCTGAATCGAGTAAGGCACTGAACTACTTGAATTTGATTCGTAAGCGTGCCAATGCAGTGGAATATAAAGTGACAGATTTGAAAGACCAAAGTGCTTTCCGCAAGGCTGTATTGGAAGAACGCCGTTTGGAATTCCCGTTCGAGCTGCATCGTTGGTTTGATTTGATTCGTACGGATACGGCTATAGAAGCTATGTCAAAGGTTGGTTTCACGATAACAAAGAATGATTATTTATATCCGATTCCGAAAACGGAGGTCGATTTGATCGACAATCCGGAAACATTCCCTCAAAATCCGGGATATAACTAATCTGAGTATTTATTGAGTGAGGATGCCTGAAAGTATTGCCTCTCAGGCATCCTTCTAAAACTATGAAACATGAAATATATTTGGGGACTGTTGTTCGCCTTGGTGGCTGAATGTGCTTTCTCACAGGAATTGCCTCAATGGAAAGAGGGATATATGGATATCCATCATATCAATACCGGACGTGGGGATTGCACCTTTTGTATTTTGCCGGATGGAACTACTCTGTTGATTGATGCCGGAGAAAATAATAGAGTCGGAGAAAGGGTCGTAGCTGCAAAACCTGATGATACCAAGAAAGCTGGTGAGTGGATTGCAGATTATATTCGCTATTTTATACCTAACGACAAAGAGAACATTGACTATTATCTTTTGACGCATTATCATTCAGATCATATCGGTAGTTGGTTGCATAAGAAAGAAGATAAAGGCAGGTATTATCTGACTGGGATTTCCGAGGTATATCGGAATTTTCCTGCTAAAGTAATCGTGGACAGAGGGGATGACTTTATGCCTCCTTCCGATAAAGATTCTTGCTATATGAACTATCGTAATTTCGTAAAAACAATCTCCGACTGTACCAAGCGTGAAACCTTTAATGTGGGATCGTGCAAGCAATTTGTGTTATGCAATGAACCGGAAAAATATCATTCATTTGGTGTGCGTAATGTATATGCTAATGGTAAGGTTTGGGATGGAAATACAGGAGTTACCTCATTATTTTCTGATAAGGGCAACTATTCAAAAAGTGAAATGCCCAGAGAAAATATGTATAGCTGTGTGATAAAGTTGAGTTATGGTGCATTTGATTACTATACAGGAGGGGATATACCAGGATTTCCCCGTCCGGGACGTCCTAAGTGGCATGATATTGAGACCCCGGTTTCTGATGTGGTAGGCAAAGTAGAAGTGGCGGTATTAAATCATCATGGCAATGAGGACGGGACTAATGAAAATTTTCTCCGGAATTTATCACCTCAGAATGTCATAATGTCTACTTGGGATGCTTTGCATCCTAATCATACGGTGTTGTATCGTCTATTCTCTAAAGAAATTTATCCGGAAGAGAGAAAGATATTTTCCACGAATATGCATCCGGCTACTAAAATTGTTATCGGTGATTTGGTTGACAGAATGGCATCCCATCAAGGGCATATAATGGTACGTGTGTATCCGGGAGGCAACAAATATCGTGTGTATGTTTTTAATGATACGGTTTCTGTATCTGAAAGCCATGTTATCTATGAATCGGATCTATTTGAATGTATGAAATAAACAATAAAATTTATGAGAAGGAATCTATTTTTATTGAGTTGCCTCTTGTTGTTGTGTACAGTTGCTTTATGGGGGCAAAATCCTGCTGAACGGATTCATAAAGCATTTAATGAATCTGCTGAAAAATCAATTCTGGTGGTTTCACACCGTGCAGATTGGCGTAATGCTCCGGAAAACTCATTGCAAGCTATTCAAAATTGCATTGATATGGGAGTGGATATGGTTGAAATTGATTTGAAGCGTACTAAAGATGGGCATCTTATCTTGATGCATGATAAAACTATTGACCGTACTACCACGGGTAAAGGTAAACCGGAAGATTATACGTTGGAAGAGTTGCGTCAGTTCCGTATGAGAAATGGAGCCGGACATAAAACTCGTCACTTGATACCTACTTTTGAAGAAGTGATGAAGTTATGTAAAGGCAAAATCATGGTGAATGTGGATAAAGGGTATGATTATTTTAAAGAGGCATACGCTATTCTTGAAAAAACAGGTACTGTGCATCAGTGTATAATGAAAGCCGGGTTACCTTATGATCAGGTGAAAGCTGAAAATGGTGAAGTGTTGGATAGGATGATTTTTATGCCTGTGATTGATTTACACAAGGAAGGTGCTGAAGCGATTGTTGACGGTTATTTAGAACACATGAAACCACAGGCTTTTGAATTGGTGTTTGATAATGATGGACCGGAAGTGCAGAGACTGATAAAGAAAGTACGTGATAGTGGCGCTAAAATTTTTATAAATAGTTTGTGGCCGGAACTTTGCGGTGGCCATGATGATGACCTCGCTGTAGAGTTGAAGCAACCGGGTGAGAGTTGGGGATGGATTATTGGACAAGGAGCTAAACTGATTCAGACAGATCGACCTGCGTTATTAATGGAATATCTGAAAGCAAAGAAACTTCACGATTAACCTCACGAGAATATGCTGAAATATATTATTAATTTTTACAAGGTCTCAATGCCGAGACCTTGTAACGGAGAGTCTTTGTCCGAACAGAGGAAACGGTTGAAGCGTTTGCAATGGTCTACTTTTCTCGCAGCGACCTTTGGTTATGGAATGTATTATGTATGTCGCCTTAGTTTGAATGTAGTAAAGAAACCGATTGTAGACGAGGGTATATTTTCTGAAACAGAATTAGGTATTATCGGTTCTGTGCTTTTCTTTACCTATGCAATCGGAAAATTTACAAATGGATTTCTCGCTGATCGTAGTAATATAAATCGTTTCATGACTACCGGTTTATTGGTTACTGCATTGGTTAATCTATGTTTAGGATTTACCAACTCATTTATCCTGTTTGCCATTCTTTGGGGGATTAGTGGTTGGTTCCAGTCTATGGGAGCTGCTTCGTGTGTAGTGGGGCTTTCCCGTTGGTTTAGTGATAAAGAGCGTGGATCTTTCTATGGATTTTGGTCTGCCAGTCATAACATAGGCGAGGCTTTGACTTTTATAATCGTTGCTTCTGTGGTTAGTGTTCTGGGATGGAGGTATGGTTTTCTGGGCGCAGGTCTCGTGGGGCTTATCGGAGCATTGATTATATGGCGGTTCCTTCATGATACTCCGCAAAGCGAAGGACTTCCGGCGGTGAATCAGCCGAAAGAGAAAAAAGAAATGAATGCTGTGGAAGCTGCTGATTATAATAAAGCGCAAAAACAGGTTTTGTTGATGCCTGCTATCTGGATATTGGCTTTATCCAGTGCTTTTATGTACATCAGCCGTTATGCGGTGAATAGTTGGGGAGTGTTTTATCTGGAAGCCGAGAAAGGATATAGCACTTTGGATGCCAGTTTTATAATCTCTATTAATTCGGTTTGCGGCATTGTTGGTACAGTCTTTTCCGGATTCATATCAGATAAACTGTTCGGAGGGCGTCGCAATGTGCCTGCATTGATTTTCGGATTAATGAATGTAGCCGCTTTGTGTCTGTTCCTGCTTGTTCCCGGTGTGCATACCTGGGTAGATGTGACGGCTATGATTTTGTTTGGAACAAGTATTGGTGTGTTACTGTGTTTTCTGGGCGGGCTAATGGCGGTTGACATTGCTCCGCGTAACGCTTCGGGTGCAGCACTGGGAGTAGTGGGGATTGCCAGTTACATAGGTGCCGGATTGCAGGACGTGATGAGTGGTGTGCTGATAGAAGGAAACAAAACGGTGGTGAATGGGGCGGATGTTTATGATTTTACGTATATCAATTGGTTTTGGATTGGGGCTGCAATATTATCAGTCTTGTTTGCATTATTGGTTTGGAATGCAAAATCAAAAGAGTCAGATTAGTTTCAGGTATATTAGGTTAGATTGAAAAACACTTGTTTCCAAAAGAGGATAACAAGTGTTTATTTTCAATGGTATCGGTTTTTATTTCGGGAAGTTCGTAGCTACGATTCTTCCCGAAATGTTTTATCATATTTACCTCGTCTCTACCAGCCAACGATTGATATTGCGAGTTTCCGCACTAAATTCCACTCCGATTTTTATTATTTCCCGATGGTCTTTCTGATAAGGAATCAGATATCCTTTCTCGTCAATTTGCTTCATCGCTTCTTCTGCTGTTCCATTTAATTTGAACTCAAACACATAGACATATTTCGGCGTTTTAACCATAGCATCGGCACGTCCACGGGTGCTGCGCACTTCCGCTTCCGTGAATTGTCCCATCAATTTGAATACGAGATAGAAGATAACCTGATAGTGGCGTTCAGTCTGGTCATTCAATTCATACGGAATATCGGCAAAGAAAGCTTCCAGACGGGTGAGGAAAGATTCGTAATCACCTTTCTCCAATTCATCAATGAATTTTCCAATATAAAATCCCTGATCATTGTTCTTCATCGGAGTGTAGAATGGCACAAGAAAGTTAATGAATCCGTAACGTACCTCATCGTTAGGAAAGTCAAGTAAATAATTATTAAACCGTCTGTCGTAATCCTTAATAGTCAAATATCCACTTTGATAAATCAGCGGTACGGGATTATTAGCATCCATTCTGTATTCTGCAAAAGAAGATGCAGGTGCTTCTATGCCATTTAATAAAGTACGGAGATCATACTCACTTTTTTGCAGTAGTTCAACCAAAAATGTCGGTGTGCCAGTCTGGAACCAATAGCTACCCAACTCCAGTTTGCTGAAAGCATTCAACACACTGAACGGATTGAATACTCCTGCACCATCCGGATGAAAATGATAGCCGTCATAGTTGCGTTCCATTGCTGTGACTACCTCTTCTGGAGTCTGATGATTTTTGTGCCCGAAAACTTCAATTTCGGGTTCGAAAGTACTCTTTAGTTCTTCACGGGTGATGCCGCAAAGTGTGGCGTAAGAATAGTCGAGACTAATATCATTCAACTGATTCAAATCGCTGAATACGCTGACTTGTGAGAACTTCGTAACTCCGGTCAGGAAAACAAAACGGAGATATGCGTCGGCGCTTTTTAGTACTCCATAAAAGGCTTTTAATGTCTGACGATAGTCTTCGAATAATTTCGGACGGGTAATAGCCTGCAAAAGCGGTTTGTC
>OGHH01000170.1_pt1 | contig 70215 bp, 67 predicted proteins | sample 1571471 | NCBI WGS metagenome assembly OGHH01 (sample SAMEA2581936, study PRJEB24529) | metagenome | biome: Human gut stool | place: China | collected 2011
CCCTCACTCTCCGCCAAAAAAGCAGGATATAGCAAAAGCTGTATCCTGTTTTTGCATTTTCGTTGTGTGTGAACAAGCTGTAATAAAAAGCGGCAGAGTGTACCGTTTTTGCGTGTCGGTAAAGTGCATTTGGTTTCCTTTATCGTTCTTAAAAGCAGCCGCTGTTGACAAAACAAAAAAAGCAATATAACATATTGTATACATACAATATGTTGCGGAAGTAACACATATTCTGTTACTTATAAAAAGCGGGGGTTAATATGGATAAAAAGAAATCGATTAAAAATCTCGCCGTCGTTTTAATTGCAGTGGTGTTATTGGGGCTCCTTTGGGCTTTTGTCAAAAGCCAAGTAACAACAACACCGATATATATTGTTGTTGATACCTTTGCTCTGATTATACCGAGCATAATTTTGATACCCGGAATAATTTGCTATATCGCTTACTTTTTTGTCAATGACGCAAAAATAAAATCCGCGCTTAAGATAAGCTCCTTATGTGTAGCGGCTTTCTGTGTGGTTTTCTCCGTGTCGTTTTTTGCCGCGGTATTTGTAAATTCTGGCAGCGAAAAGACGAGCAGCTATAAAGAAGCCGCCGAGAGTAAATACAGCTTGGGTAATTTTGTCGATTTGTCTGATTACGAGGCTGAGCGTTCGGATAATGAGCTGTATTCAAACGGCTTTTTAAGCGGTTATTATACTGTTGATAATTACTCTAAAAGCGACGGCAGCTATAACTATTATACAGCTACCGTATATGAGTATACCGGCGGAACGGCGGCTTCGCGAAAGCTTATTAAGAAAAGGCTTGAAAAAGAACTGTTAAGGAAGACCTCGGTCGGCGGAAAAGACATTAAATATACAGACGGAACCGAGGGCGATTACCGATATAAATACTGTAATTACACAGACAAATTTGAAATGCAGTCTTCGTCATATTTCAGTATCGTAGCGGAAAGCAGCGATAAGGTAACGGTATATATATTAAATTCGGATTATAAAAATCATTTCGGCGAGCCGTTTGACGCGGAAAAAATTATCAGCTCAATTTGCAGCTGATACTTGCGGCCTTTGCGGCCAAGTGAATTGTTTTTAACCATGTTAAGCACCCTCTGCTTTTTAAATGAAAGTGGAGGGTGTTTTTTTGCATTTAAGGGCAAATCAGACGTTTTTTTCGTCATATATAAGCGGCAAAAGGAAAGCGTGAATGTTAACGCTGCGGAAAGCATTTTATTATGAGAGGCAGCTGCCATAAGTGACAAAAGTTTAACGATAAATGTGTTGACATCTATAACCAAGTCATATATAATTAAAGCAAATATATTTGGTAAAGGATTGAGTTAATGGTAAAAAAACTGACGGCAGTATTGCTTACGATGTGCATGGCTGTTTCGCTGTTGCCTATGTTCGCTCAGGCGGCGTCAAAGCCTGATATTAAAGTGGGCGATTATGTCAAAATGGGAACATATAATAACGCCTCGATTCTTTGGCGCTGTGTGAGTATTGATGATAACGGTCCGCTTATGCTTGCAGACAGAATTGTTGACACTCTTGCGTATGATGCCAAGACAAACGACAACAGCAATTCGAAATCGCACAGTAGAAGCTATAAGCGCGCCGATTACGGCTCAAATTATTGGAGAGACAGCAATATGCGTTCCTGGCTCAATTCAACTGCGGCTGCAGGTAAGGTCGATTGGCTTTGCGGTAACCCGCCGAAGGATGGTTATGTCAGCGGAACAGGGGCCTATAATAATAAAGCGGGCTTTTTAAATAAATTTTCAAAGTCGGAAATTGCCGCTATGAAAACCGTTACCCAGCGTTCTCTTGTCTCTCATCCCGAATACAATAAGGGTATTGTTGAGGGCGACGCAAATTCCGATTTGTTATACTACACCGATATTTCGGAGGCTGTGGCTAATTATGATGATTCATATTTTGAAACCACGACCGAAAAGGTGTTCCTTCTCGATGTGAAACAGGCTAACGCCGTGTGGAAAAATCTTAAAGGCTATTATGTCGCATACAACAATGACGGTATGGCTTGGCCTTATTGGCTTCGCACTCCCGTTACCGACTGTAATCATGATATGCGTTATGTCAGCTCGTCGGGCGAGGTGGGCAGATATGCTCCGTGGTATTCCGATTTGGGCGTAAGACCTGCGTTTTATCTCGATACCGAGTATTTTGTCGCAACCTCCGGCAGCGGCACTCAGGGCAATCCTTATGTTGGCTCTGCTCCGAATAAGCAGGAGGCGGATTATACAATTTCAGAGCCTGCGGAAGAGGCAAATCCCGATTGGAATGTCAGCACCGAGCAAAGCATTCAGCCCACGCTCGGACCATGGTATTCGGCTGACGGGAAATACTCTAATCCTACCATTCCCGTATACACTATTCAGAAGACTCGCAGCGACACGGAAAATATGGTTGTCGTCATTTGCGGTGAGGGATATACAAAAAGTCAGCAGGGCAAATTTATCAATGATGTAAAACGACTTTGGCAAGAGGCTATGAAATACGAGCCGTATCGCAGCTATGCCGACAGATTTAACGTTTACGCCCTCTGCACAGCCTCAGAGTCTACATTTGATAACGGGGGGAGTACCTTCTTCGATGTTATAGTTGACAGCTACAATTCTCCGGTTATTTCTAACAATCTCCACGGAAGCCAATGGAAGAACCATATTTTGGAAAGATGCATAGGGCCTGAGTTTATAGAGAAAATTCACGATGCTCATATCAAAAAAACAACCGACCCGAACACGATTCCGACGAAGCCTAACGGCGAGTGGAACGAGTATGAACCGTATTACTATGTTCACGATTATATTGCGCAGTTCGCCGTGGTTGTAAATACAAAATCCGATTTCGGCGGTGCCTATAACAATCGCGAATACGGCTTCCACTATTTTATTACACCGTCAGACAGCTATCGTGCGCCTAAGACCTTTGCACACGAGCTTGGGCATAGCTTGCTCGGCCTCGGCGATGAGTACAGCACCGGATATTTACTTGGGGATAAGGAACTGAAGTCCCTGAATCTCTCCTCGGTTGAAGACCCGGCAAAGATAAAATGGTCTCAGCTTTTAGGCTTCAGAAACACCTATACCTGCCGCAATGCTTACGGCTCAAAAATGCTTGTCTCAAGCTACGAGTGTATAATGAGAGATACAAATTATCAGTTTTGCGAGGTTTGCCGCTTGCAGGGCTACAAGAGAATGTCTCAGCTTGTCAATGATGCAGAGCTCTACGTTGCCACGCCTGAGGTTAAGGAGTACACCGGAGCCTACTCAAGCCCCTCTGATTTTACGGACCTTGAAACAAGCTCGTACTATACTTATACTTCAAATCGCAGCGGCAGGCTTTTGAGCGGTAACGGTAAAAGCAGATTTAATACCGATATGAACGGTAAAAAAATCGAACTGCGCACTGCCATTCAAAATGTTTCGGATAAGCAAGCAAGGCAGATAAGGTTCAAAATGTGGATAAGGCATTCCGACGGCAGCGTGGCAACCGATTCATCGGGTAATCCGCTTCAGACTACTCAAACCTTTGACATTCCCGTTTGGAATGATAAGGCGAATTTCTGGCCGATAGGTGCTTTGGACCACATCAAAAGCGATTTTAATTCAGGTCTGAAGAGCTGCTCGCTTATTTATCAAATTCCGTCCGACGCTCAGCTTTTGAACGGTGATACCGTGGCATTTCAGGTACTTGACGAAAACGGTAACATCTTAGCGGACGATAATACGGAAACACAGCGTTACACAACCGTTTCAATCCAATATAAATTTGAGGACGGCTCAGAAATACCGAATACTGCCGGAGGAACATTTACTGTTCCGTATGGCACAAAGCTTGGTTTGACGCCGGCAAAATCGCTTTACGGTTATGAATTTGTGAAGGCCGACGGCTTGAATGAGCCGATTGTTTCAGACGGTACGGTTGTTACATATTATTACAAAAACAAAGCTGCTCCGGAAGAAAAGCCCGCACTTGCAATTGACAAGGCTTCAATATCGCTCGAAAGCAGCATAACAATGAATTTCAAAGTACCTAAAAGCAGTCTTTCGTCTTACGATGATTTCTATATGACATTTAAATGTAACGGAAAAGAAGAAAAGGCTACACAATATAAGCAGAACGGGGATTACTACGTATTCTCGTACAAGGGTATAAATCCGCAGCTTATGAATGATGAGGTTACTGCGGTGTTGCACGCCAAAAAGGGAAACGAGGAATACACAAGCCCCGAAAAGGCGTTGAGCGTCAAGGAGTACGCCTATACATTGCTCGACAGATACAGCGGCGATGAATACTCAAAGCTTCGCACGCTGCTTGTGGATCTGTTGAATTACGGTGCTATGGCACAGAAATATGTAGGGTATAAGACGGATAATCTTGTTAATTCCGAGCTGACCGCTGTTCAAAAAAGCTGGGGCAGCAATGGGGGAGAGGAATTTAAGAATATCAGCGACTTAAATTACAAAACAATAAGCAGTCCTACGGCGCAATGGAATACTTGCGGCTTGGTGCTCAACAATTCAATTATGCTCAGGGCTAAGTTTTCCGCTAAGGACGTTGAAAACAAGACCGTTGAAATCGCATTTAGGAACACAAAATTCACCTATGACAAAAATGATTTTGTGAATAACGGTGACGGCACATATTATGTTTATTGTAATGAGCTTTTTGCACACGAGCTGAGCGATAAGCTTTTACTTACGGTTTATGAAAACGGCGTTCCTTGCAGCAATACAATGCTTTTCAGCGTCGAATCATACGCAAGTGTTATTCAGCAGTCAAGTGCATATAAGGGTACTGCTCTTGATGATTTAACGCAGGCTATGATGCGATACGGAAAATCCGCCGCAGCTTACAGGACTTAAAAAAGGAGAAAAAAGAATGAAAGAAGAGTATTCTGCTCCGTCATTTGATATAACGGAATTTTGCACGGATGATATTATTACTGTCAGCTTTGAACCGACTACAAACGACGTCTCGGGACCCATTGAACTTCCCGACATCAATATTTAAATACGGACTTTCGGATTGTATTATTTTGTTTCGTTCGGTTATGACAAGAAAAGCAGGATTGTTTTAAAACAATCCTGCTTTTTTAATTGCGAGACAGAGACGGCAAATTTTGCCGAAACTTCACGGGAATTCAGAAAAAAATAAGTGGCTTTTATAATTTTATCTCCCCTCTAAAGCTTCTTTTTATATACGCAGTCGCAGTACGGTCCGCCGGAGGAAAAGCCGCAGGTGCTGACATTTCCGCCTTTGTACATTTCAATCATTTTAGGGTACACATCAATGTGCACCTTATATTTGACACACTAAAGACAGCGCGTGCTAACTAAAGCGTATTTTAAAAGCTGCTTTGAGGCAGCCGCTTATTTACTGAATACTGATTTTAATTTATGTGTGTTGAGAATCAAAATTCGAAATACCGTATATATCGTAACATAAAATATACGGCTTTTCAATAGGCAACCGAAATTAACCCGAATTGTTAAATCCGTTTGGTTGATACCGAGAGAATATGTGCTACAATAATCTTGTTGTAAGACAATGTGCACGGCAACAGATTTTAAGGAGGTATTAAATGGATATAAATCTCGGTGAAAATCTCAAAACCTTGAGAATACGAAGTAGACGCACGCTTGAAGACGTTGCGGAGATAATTGATGTTTCGAGGCAGTCTGTTTCAAAGTGGGAATCGGGCGAGAGCTATCCCGATATAGAAAAATGCGTGCGTTTGTCAAAGCTCTATAACGTGTCGCTTGACGCCTTAATTAACAAGCCGCTTGAGGAATTGATAAATGAGGACGGAAAAAGGGACAGATACGTTTTCGGACTGACGGTTCTCGGCAAAAACGGAACAATCAGATTGCCGCAAAAGGCAATAGAAATATTTGAAATAACCGAAAAGGACGCGCTTTTGGTTGTCGGCGACAAAACGCAGGGAATCGCGATTGTAAAATGCGGTGGAACAAATGACTTTATAGATGAAAACAGCGGAAAGGAGATAAGATAATGAAATTTGTCCGAGTTGAATATGACAACAATAGAGTTGCCGGCGCAGAGCTTACCTCTCACAGAGAAGTGCTTGAAGAGTACGCCTTAAAAGGGTATAAGTATCTCGGCTTTGTACCCGTAAAGCTCGGTCCGAGCGGCAAAATGCTTGCTCTTGACCTTGTATTTGATAATAAATAATGCAGCGTGTGCAACAATGCTGTGATAACAATGAAAAACGGTCCGCACGGCCTTGAGCCTTGCGAACCGTTTTTTTGAAGCCTCGGGCTTTTATAAAAGCTCAATACAGCCGGTCTTGTTTGAATTTACCGTGTTTTCGATTACGGAATTCTTGTCGATGAGAGCAATATAGCCGCTCTTATTATACATTTCGGCAAATTCTTTGTTTTTCTCTATTTCTGCCAAAATCCCGTTAAGCGCCGAAACGGCAGTGCTTTCATGTATGCAAAGTCCAACCTCGTAGCAGCTGCACGTTATATTGCGAGCTTTAACGTTGTCAAATGTGAATTCGACCTCGTTCGTTCCGTAGCATCTGCCGTTGCTCATATTTACAACGGCGGAAACCGCGCTTTTATCTATGCAAAAATACGGTATTACGCTGCTGAGCGGCAGCTTGTCACAAGTAAATTCCGAATCTGAAAGCTCGGCTTCGGTTCCTTCTCCGTAAGAGCATGCAACGTCGTCTTCGTTGTCGGGACGGACAAACCACGGTAATATTTTTTCTTTCGGCATTACGTCTTTGTCAAAGGCTGCAAAGAAGTCGCCGAGCAAATAGAGCTTGCCGCGAATCTCCGTGTCAACGCGATATATTACGCGCTTGTATTCGGAAAGCCTGATTTTAAAGCAATAGCTGACCTCCGTGATAAAACCCAAAAGTCCCTCGAGCTTGCCGTCAACGTAAACTCCGTCGCCTTTTTTCAGGTCGAATTTGTCGTTATAATATAATATGAGCAGGCGAAGCCTCTCGCCGGAAAGTAAACTCTTACCACGGATTCTTTAGCTTCCGTTTTTTCGGCTTTGAATTGCGTCGTTTCGTTTTTCTGTTCTATGGATTGCTCGTTTTCTGACCAAAAGCCTATTTTACGCATCGTCAAAACTCCTTTCTTATCTCTATAATAATTCATCAGATGACCGAATAAGCGGACGTTTGCTTATACATTGTTTTTTGTGCCGAATTGTGATACCATACTGTCGGCAGTATGTGACGGCGATTATGCGTAAAATTGTCTGCCTCGCGGCAGCGTTAAAAATATGATTCGTAATATCGACGTTTAAAGCTTCTGTTTATTCATGTTATTAAAAGGGGTGTCAATATGATATGTGCCGCCTGTCCGCGTGCCTGCCGTACAGACAGGGAATATGACAAGCCCTCGCACGGCTTCTGTAAAATGCCGTATAATGCCGTTATAGCAAGAGCGGCGCTTCATATGTGGGAGGAACCTGTTATAAGCGGCGAAAACGGTTCCGGAGCAATATTTTTTTCCGGATGCTCACTCAGATGCGTTTTCTGTCAAAATTACGACATAAGCCACGATGGCTTCGGCAAAAGTATATCCGAGGAACGCTTTATTGATATTATGAAAGAGCTTGTGTCGAAGGGCGCGCATAATATAAATCTCGTAAATCCCACTCATTTTGTGCCGTTCATCCGCGGTGCGCTTGAAAAGTATAAGCCGCCAGTGCCCGTGGTTTACAATACCGGCGGCTATGACAGGGTGGAGAGTATAAAATTACTTGACGGCCTCGTGGACATTTATTTGCCTGACTTAAAATATTATGACGCGGATGTTTCGGCAAAGTATTCTGCGGCTCCCGACTATTTTGAAAAGGCCTCCGAAGCTGTACTCGAGATGAGACGTCAGACCGAAACCGATATGTTTAAGGACGGTTTGATGCAGAGGGGACTTATAATCCGCCATCTCGTATTGCCGGGCAATACGGCTCAGTCCGTAAAAATACTTAAATGGATAAGCGAAAAGCTGCCGTGCGATACCTTTGTCAGCATAATGAGCCAATATACACCGTGCGGCGAGGCATTTAAGTATAAGGATTTGAGGAGAAAAATCGTATCCGCCGAATACGACAAGGTCATAAACACATTTTTTGACTTGGGACTGAAAAACGGGTTTATGCAGGAAAAAACCGCGGCAAAAACGGTTTTCATACCGAAATTTGATTTAACCGGGGTTTGATTTTTTTTGAAAATGTGCTAAAATCAATTAAATACAGCGGAATGCTTGAAAATCGGGCGAAAATCTCACCCGGATGTGAGGGCTCCGGGATAGGAGTGCTAAAATGGCAAAGAAAAACGGGTTTATTAAGGAATTTAAAGAATTCATCTCTCGCGGAAGCGTTATAGACCTTGCCGTAGGCGTTATTATAGGTGGTGCGTTTCAAAAGATAGTAAATTCGCTTGTAAATGACATCATTATGCCGGTGATAAGTCTTGTGACAGGCGGTATAGATTTCAACAATTGGTTCTTGCCTCTCGGCAAGGGCGATTTTGCCACGGCGGCGGACGCAAAAGCCGCAGGTGTAGCCACCTTGAATTACGGTACTTTTATAGGCACCGCGCTTGATTTTCTTATTATGGCATTTATAATATTCCTGTTTATCAAGGGAATAAATGCGCTGAGGGAGAAAACTTCAAAGCCGCACGAAGAGGAAAAATCGGCGCCTACAACAAAAATATGCCCTTATTGCAAGAGTGAAATTGATATAGATGCAACGAGATGCCCCAACTGCACCTCGGTGCTTGAAAGTGAGGAACAGTCAAAATGAAAATAGGTTTTTTCGGTGCGGGAAATATGGCTTCCGCTATTGTCGGCGGAGCGGTCTCGTCGGGTAATTTCAAGGCGGAGGATATATCGGTATACGATATTGACAACACTAAGGCCCGCCTTTTGAGCGATGAATTTTCTGTGTGCGTCAGCGAAACTCCCGACAGTCTCATAGATTTTGCGGATGCGGTGGTTTTGGCTGTAAAGCCGAACATTTTTCCGACGCTCCTTCCGTCAATATCCAAAAAGCTCCGTGAAAACAATAGCTTGGTTGTGTCTATAGCGGCAGGAAAAACGACGGAATTTATAGAAAAGCTCCTCGGGTTTAAAGCACCCGTAATCAGGATTATGCCGAATATCAACGCAACCGTGCTTGAGGCCATGAGCGCATATTGCTGCAGCGAATCGGTAACCGATGATCAAAAGGAATTTGTGAATAAGCTTTGCTCCTCCTTCGGCAAGGTTATGCCTCTTCCCGAAAGCTATTTTCCGCTGTTTTGCTCGATTGCCGGGTGTGCGCCGGCATATGCCTATATGTTTATAGATTCGCTTGCGAGATCTGCTGTCAAAAACGGTATGAATAAATCCGTGGCGCTTGAGATAGCGGCTCAGACCGTGCTCGGCAGCGCGAAAAAAATACTTGAGAGCGATGAGCATCCGTGGGAGCTTATAGATAAGGTATGTTCTCCGGGCGGAACCACAATTGAGGGAATCGTATCACTTCAAAAGGACGGCTTTGAAAGCGCGGTTTGCAATGCCGTAGACGCAGCGCTTCAAAAGGATAAAAAAGTTTGATGCATATTAAGCTTTTCATAACCAAATGTATATTTTTCGGACGACCGCTCGACGGTCGTCCTTTTTTATGTTATGGCGCTTTTGTACTTCGGGCGGTGTCTGCGTTGCATTTCCACATAAGAATAAGCCGCGCGTATTAACAATTTATTTACAAATAAATTCATGTTTTGGTATTGACAAAGCGTTGTTTTGGGGATAATATATGTATAGTTTAGCACTCAGTGATAAAGAGTGCTAACAGTGCTAAAAAGAAAGAAGGCGAGCGATATGGAAATGACAGAGCGAAAGAAAAAGATTCTTGCCGCCGTTGTAGAGAGATATATATTGTCCGGTGAACCTGTCGGCTCAAAGGCTCTTGTGGATTTGCCCGGGCTTTCCGTTTCGTCCGCTACCGTTCGTAACGATATGGCCGACCTTGTCACGGCAGGTTATCTTGAGCAGCCTCACACTTCGGCAGGCAGAATTCCGTCAAGTGAGGGCTATCGCTATTATGTCGATAACCTTATGGGCAGATATGAGCTTTCCGATAAAGAAAAACGCATTATTGACTCAAAGCTTGAGGGCGTTCCGTCCGAGACAAAGAGCGTACTCAGAAAAGCCGGACTTGTTTTATCGGAGCTTACGGGCTGCGCTGCCGTTTCCACAACGCCTGCCGACAGCCAGGCGGTTATACGCCGCGTCGAGCTTGTCCCCATAGGCACAAAAACCGCAATGGTCGTTATGCTGACTTCGTCGGGTATACTCAAAAGCCGCGTGTGCAGAACAAATTCCGAGATAACCCTTGATATAGTCGAGACGTTTTATAATATAACAAAACAACATTTTATCGGTAAGCCGGCGGCGAGTCTCAGCATCGCAAAAATCCAAACGGTGGCACTGTCGCTCGGTGATAAATCGTTTGCGATGACTCCGCTTCTTGTAACACTTGCAGATTTGGCAGCTTTGACGGAGCATACCGAACTGTTGCTTGAAGGTCAGTCAAATCTTCTAAACTATCGCGAATTTGAGTCAAACGCATATGAGCTTATGGAGTTTCTCCGCCGCTCGGAGCCTTTGTCGCAGGTGTTCAAAAAGTACACCGAGAAGAAGGGGACGGAGGATACACCGAATGTTTTAATAGGCCGCGAAAACCTGTTTCGCGAGCTTCAGAATTCAAGTATGATATTCGGTGAATATAAGGTCGGCGGTAGAGACAGCGGCACCATCGGAATTATAGGCCCCACAAGGCTTGATTACAGCCGCCTTATTCCGAGCCTTAAGTATTTAACCGATATTGTCAGCAGAATACTCTCGCACAATATTGACGATTAGCTTTTAATTCGGTAACGAATTTAACATAACCTGTTCATAATGAAAGGGCTGAAAACAATGGCAAAGAAAAAAGAAACAGAGCCTAAAGGCGCTGATAAAAAGAACGAAAAAATCAACGGCGAAAAGACCGATAACGTAGAAATCGAGGTCGAAAAAGAGGTGTCTGAGGCCGAGAGCTTAGCTTCTCAGCTTAAAGACGTTAACGACAGACTTTTACGTACACTCGCCGAGTATGATAATTTCCGTAAGCGCTCTCAAAAAGAAAAAGAGGCGGCGTACAGCGATTCAAAGGCACTTGTTTTGGCGGAGCTTTTACCCGTAATGGATAATTTTGAACGCGCCGCGGAAAACAAAAACGCATCGCCCGAGGATTATATGAAGGGGATTGATATGATTTACAATCAGTTCTCCGAGGTGTTTAAAAAGCTCGGCGTTGAGTCGTTCGGCGAAAAGGGCGATTCCTTTGACCCCAATCTCCACAATGCGGTTATGCACGATGATGATGAAAACGAAGAGGAAAACGTCATTACCGACGTATTTTCAAAAGGCTATAAGCTTGGCGACAAAATATTGCGTCCCGCAATGGTCAAGGTTGCCAATTAAATAATAAATAATGTTTTGGAGGAATAAATTATGGCTAAGGTAATAGGTATTGACTTAGGTACTACAAATTCATGCGTAGCGGTTATCGAGGGCGGCGAGCCTGTTGTTATCGCAAACGCCGAGGGTGCAAGAACCACTCCGTCGGTTGTAGCATTCTCAAAGACCGGCGAGAGAATGGTCGGCCAGGTTGCAAAGCGTCAGGCAATCACAAATCCCGAGAGAACCGTTTCTTCGATAAAGAGACATATGGGCTCGGATTATAAGGTTACCATAGACGATAAAAGCTACACTCCGCAGGAAATTTCCGCAATGATTCTTCAGAAGCTCAAGGGCGACGCAGAGAGCTATCTCGGCGGCAAGGTTACGGAGGCTGTCATTACGGTTCCCGCATATTTCACCGATTCACAGCGTCAGGCTACTAAGGACGCAGGCAAAATCGCAGGTCTTGATGTTAAGAGAATAATCAACGAGCCGACAGCCGCAGCTTTGGCTTACGGCATTGATAAGGAATCCGACCAGAAGGTAATGGTATATGACCTCGGCGGCGGTACATTCGATGTATCAATCATTGAGATGGGCGACGGCGTTCAGGAGGTTCTTGCTACTGCGGGTAATAACCACCTCGGCGGCGACGATTTCGACCAGAGAATTATCGACTGGCTTGCAGATGAGTTCGAAAAGGAGCAGGGCGTAGACCTTCGCAATGATAAGATGGCTATGCAGAGACTTAAAGAAGCTGCCGAAAAAGCCAAGATTGAGCTTTCCGGCGTTACCACCTCTCAGATAAGCCTTCCCTTCATCACAGCCGATGCCACAGGCCCCAAGCATCTTGAAACCACTCTTACAAGAGCTAAGTTCAACGAGATGACCGCAGACCTTGTAGAAGCTACAATGGGTCCCGTTCGTCAGGCTCTTTCGGACTCGGGCCTTAAAGCGTCCGACCTCAATAAGATACTTCTTGTCGGCGGTTCTTCAAGAATTCCGGCAGTTCAGGAAGCTATAAAGAATTTCACGGGAGTAGAGCCGTTTAAGGGCATCAACCCCGATGAATGCGTTGCAGTCGGCGCGGCTATTCAGGGCGGCGTTTTAGGCGGCGACGTTGAGGGTATACTTCTTCTTGATGTAACTCCGCTTTCACTCGGTATCGAGACTATGGGCGGCGTTTCCACCAAGATTATCGAGAGAAATACCACAATCCCCACAAAGAAGAGTCAAATTTTCTCGACTGCTGCCGACAATCAGACCTCTGTTGAGGTTCACGTGCTTCAGGGTGAAAGAGAATTTGCTAAGGATAATAAGACCCTCGGCGTATTCCATCTCGACGGCATTATGCCCGCTCCCCGCGGCGTACCTCAGATTGAGGTTACATTTGATATTGACGCAAACGGTATAGTTCACGTTTCGGCTAAGGACCTCGGCACTCAGAAGGAACAGTCCATTTCCATAACCTCCTCTACCAATATGTCCAAGGACGATATTGATAAGGCGGTTAAAGAAGCTGCTCAGTTTGAGGAGCAGGATAAGAAGCGCAAAGAGGAGATCGATGTACGCAACGAAGCCGATCAGATGGTTTATCAGTGCGACAAGATTCTTTCCGAAAACGGCGATAAGATAAACGAGTCCGACAAAAAGGACGTTGAAGATAAGCTCAACGCTCTTAAAGAGGCCTTGAAGGGCGACAATGCCGATGACATCAAGGCTAAGAAAGAAGAGCTTACTCAGAGCTTCTACAAGATTTCGGAAGAAATCTATAAGCAGGCTGCTGCGGCTCAGCAGGCAGCAGGCGGTGCTCAGCAGAACCCGGGTGCCGGCGCACAGGGCAATGCTCCCGGTCAGGACGGCTATTACGAGACAAATTACACAGACGTTGAGGACGATCCCAACAAGAAATAATCACTTTTATCCGCTTTCTCTCCTGCCCTTTTTTGGGGAGAAGGCGGTAATGTGTTATTTCAAATATACTATAAACAGCGGCGCCGACGGCGCCACGGAGTGATTGTTATATGGCAGAAAAAAGAGATTATTACGAAGTCCTCGGCGTAAGTAAAAACGCCACCGAAGATGAGATAAAAAAAGCATATCGCCAAACTGCTAAAAAATATCATCCCGACTTAAACCCCGGCAACAAAGAGGCCGAGGAAAAGTTCAAGGAGGCTAACGAGGCATACGAGGTTCTCTCCGACCCTCAGAAAAAAGCGCGTTATGACCAGTTCGGCCATGCGGGCGTAGACCCGAATTACGGGGCAGGAGCGCAGGGAGGAGCATACGGCGGAGCAGGCTTTGATTTTGACCTCGGCGATATATTCAGCAATATTTTCGGCGGAGGGTTCGGCGGAGGCTTCGGCGGAGGCAATTCAAACCCCAACGCACCTCAGCGCGGTACCGATACTCAGGCTACTGTTACCGTATCGTTTGAAGAGGCGGCAAAGGGCTGTAAGCGTGATGTCACATACAGCAGAATAGAGGTCTGCGACGAATGTCACGGCAGCGGTGCCGCTCCCGGTACTTCTCCCAAAACGTGCCCGGATTGTCACGGCAAAGGTCAGATTACATCCTCGCAGAGAACTCCGTTCGGTATGTTTCAGACTCAAAAAGCCTGTCCGAAGTGTAACGGAAAAGGTACGATTATTGACTCGCCCTGCAAAAAATGTCACGGCGCGGGAAGAATTCGTAAGACCGCAACGCTCACCGTTGATATTCCGGCGGGTATTGATGACCGTCAGATTATAAATGCGCGCGGTCAGGGAAACAAGGGCGCAAACGGCGGCCCGGCAGGCGATCTTCGCATCGCGGTAAACGTGCGTCCTCACCCGATATTCGAGCGTGACGGCTACAATGTTTGGGTTGAGATGCATATAAGCTTCCCTGCGGCAGCTCTCGGCTGCGAGCTTCAGGTTCCGACTCTTGACGGCAAGGTTAAATACAACGTACCCGCAGGCACTCAGAGCGGAACGGTATTTAAGCTTAAAAACCGCGGTATACAGAGTCTTAACGGCAGAGGTCACGGCGACGAGCTTGTCAGAGTTATCGTTGATGTTCCGCGAGAGTTGACTTCGGAGCAAAAAGAGCTTATGAAACAGCTTGACGCTTCTTTCGGAAATCCCGCAAATTACGGTAAGGAAGAAGAGAAAAAGGGCTTCTTCGGCAAAAGAAAAAAATAACTTTAAAACATAGCGTGTTTATGTTAAAATAAAGGATAGTGTTAAAACTATCCTTTATTTTTTTCAGAGAGGAATTTGTTTATGGAAACCTTAAAAATCAAAAAACTCGACTCCGACGCCAAGGTCCCCGAAAGAGCAACCTCCGGCAGTGCCGGTCTTGATTTGTGTGCTCTTTTAAAAGAACCGCTCACCCTTTCGTGCGGAGATACTGCGGTGATTCCGACGGGTCTTGCCATTGAAATACCGTCAAGCGAATATGCGGCGTTTATTTTTGCGCGCAGCGGTCTTTCGGTAAAACACGGCATAGGACTCCTCAATTCCGTAGGCGTTATAGACAGCGATTACCGCGGTGAGCTCAAGGTAGGCGTTATAAATCAAAAACGCGAGAGTTACACAATTATGCCGGGCGAGAGAATAGCTCAGCTTGTAATAATGCCGGTATCGTGTATGCCCGTTTGCGAGGTTTCGGAGCTTTCCGATACAGACCGCGGCGAGGGCGGCTTCGGCTCCACCGGCAAAAAATAATAAAAGGACTTTAAAATGAATTGGACTGAAATTTCACTTGAGATAAACGCCGATGACATTGATAAGGCGGCGGCAATTGCCAATATGACCGTTCCCTACGGAATATACATCGAGGATTACAGAAATCTCGAAGAGGAAACCTGGGAGATTGCAAATATCGACCTCATTGATGAAGAACTGCTGAAAAAAGACCGTACAAAGGGCTTTATCCACATATATATTCCCGAAGACGAAAATCCGAGCGAGGCAGTTTCGTATCTCAGCGAGAGGCTGAAGGCGGAAAATATACCAAATAAAATAGACCTCTCCGTTTGCAAAAACGAGGATTGGGAAAATAATTGGAAAGAGTATTTCAAGCCGCTCAAAATAGGCGATAAGCTTCTTATAAGACCGCTGTGGATTGACGATTACGATAATTCCGACAATCGTGCCGTGCTCTCTATAGAGCCGGGGCTTGCATTCGGCACGGGCGGACATAATACCACCAAGCTATGCCTTGAAGCTCTTGAAAAATATGTGAAAAAAGGCTCATCCGTTCTTGATACGGGTTGCGGAAGCGGTATATTGTCCATTGCGTCGCTTCTTTTCGGAGCGGAAAAAGCGGTCGGTGTTGACATAGATGAGCTGGCTGTTAAAACCGCCCGTGAAAACGGCAGGGTAAACGGCTTTACCGAGCCCGAATTTACGGTTATATGCGGCAATCTTGCAGATAAGATAACGGGTAAATTTGACGTTGTCGCGGCAAATATCGTGGCGGATGTCGTTATGATGTTTTCGTCACAGGTGGGTGCATTTATGAAGGACGACGCCGTTTTTATTACTTCCGGCATTATAGCACCGCGCGCGGACGAAGTAAAAGCAAAACTCTGTGAAAACGGGTTTAACATAATCGAAACACGCCGTGACGGCGATTGGTATTGTTTTGTATGTAACAGACGCTGCGGTGAATAAATCCATGTAAAATCAAACGGCGGTTTTTCCGCCGTTTTGCGTGTTTCAAGGAGAAAATACCTTTGCCTTGCGGCAAATGACATCAAAAAACCGAAAAGGGAAATTGTGCTGTTGCTAAATATCACAAATTGTGATAATATTTATAAGTTGTTTTGCGGCTTGCGGCTTTAAACTGTATTTGGGGTAGCTTATTAAAAATCCACCGTTATGTACGGAAAAGGAATTTTCTTATGTCACAAGGGAGCAAAAAGAAGAAGGGGATAGCACTTGTATTAGTCCTGCTGCTCGTGATATCGGCTCTTGCTGTCGTTGTTTTCGGCAAAGGATATATACGTAATAAGAACAGGGGCAGATCGCCGCATGTTATTTCGGCGTCATCGGCGGAGCAGATAGCGGAGCGAATTATATCGGAAACATCTCTCGTCGGCGTCGTAAAACTTCAAAATGAGCAAGTCGGCAATTACTACGGCGTGCCTGTCGCAATTATCGAGAATTCCGCGGTATACAAAAGCTCATCGGCGCTGTCAGCGGATGAAATCGCGGTGTTCAGGGTGAGTAGCGAGGCCGAAAAAAAGATTGCGGCGTCGGCTGTTGACGGCAGACTTTCGGATTGTCGCAGCTCTTATTCCACACTCAGCTCCGACGAAAACAGAAAAATAGATAATTGTCTTGTCGAGGTAAGCGGTGACTATGTTATTATGGTTATTTGCGGCGACCCCGGTAAGGCGTCCGAAGCAATATCGGAATTTTATAAATAAAGGATGTAAATTCATAATGAAACTTGGTATCGTAGGTTTGCCGAACGTAGGCAAGAGTACGCTTTTTAATGCTATAACCAATGCAGGCGCCGAGGTTGCAAACTATGCGTTCTGCACTATTGAGCCGAACGTAGGCGTTGTGGCTGTGCCCGATTATAGGCTTGACGAGCTTGCCAAAATGTATTCGCCTAAAAAAATAACTCCCGCGGTAATCGAATTTGTCGATATAGCGGGTCTTGTAAAAGGTGCCTCCAAGGGTGAGGGTCTCGGTAATAAGTTTCTGTCGCATATCCGCGAGGTTGACGCTGTTATACATGTTGTACGATGCTTTGATAACGACGACATAATGCACGTCAGCGGCTCGGTTGACCCGAAAAGAGACATTGAAACCATAAATCTTGAGCTCATTCTCTCCGACCTTGAGATTCTTGACCGCCGCATAGACCGTACCGCAAAGGCGGCTAAGGGCGATAAGAGCCTTCTTACGGAACTCGAGTTTTTAAAACGTCTTAAAACGGAGCTCGAAAACGGCGTCAGTGCCCGTGCCGTGGAGGCGGACGACGATGAAAAGGCCATATTGGCGGATATAGGTTTGCTTTCCGCAAAGCCCGTAATTTACGCCTGCAATATGAGCGAAGATGATTTTGCCTCAAATATTGAAAATAACGAGAGATATAAAGCCGTCTGTGAAATAGCAAAGGCAGAGGGTGCCGAAGTGCTTCCGATATGTGCCGAGCTTGAAGCGGAAATTTCGTCTCTCTCAAAAGAGGAAAAGGAAATGTTCCTGTCGGACGCCGGCATTGAGAGCGGCGGACTCGATATGCTTATACAGCGTTCATACAGCTTGCTCGGACTCATATCTTATCTCACCGCAGGCGAACCCGAGGTCAGAGCGTGGACAATAAAGAAAGGTACCAAGGCTCCCCAGGCGGCAGGTAAAATACACTCCGATTTTGAGCGCGGCTTTATTCGTGCCGAAGTTATCTCTTTTGACGAGCTTATGGCGTGCGGTTCGATGCAGGCTGCAAAGGAAAAGGGCAAAATACGCTCCGAGGGCAAGGACTATGTTATGCAGGACGGAGATATAGTTCTTTTCAGATTTAACGTCTGAGATATAAAAATGCTTTGTGCGGTTGAGATGCTTCGTCCGCACAAAGCAGTCGTGTTTTATTTAATATGCGCCTGTAGCTCATTTGGATAGAGCGTCAGACTCCGACTCTGAAGGCGGCTGGTTCGAATCCAGTCAGGCGCGCCAACTTAAACCGGAGCAGACACCGTTTAGTTTCCGTATTGTGACGGAATCATTACTGTGTCGGCTCTTTCTTTTTTTATTAACTTCCGTGAAAAATTTTACCGCACGGCGGTTTAAATATTATGTGCATGCTGACTTATGTGCGATACCGAAAATAAAAACGACAGGCACCGCAGTACCTGCCGTTTTTATTTGTTAAGCTTCGATAATACCGAATGTTATATAGTCCATTCAAGACTTTCCGTCTGAAGCTTGACCATACGGGCGAATTCGCCGTTTTCTTTTATAAGCGTTGCGGGAGAACCCTGTTCCGCTACCGAGCCGTCTTTCAGCACAACGATTTTGTCGGCGCCAGATACCGTGCGCATACGATGTGCAATAATAATGACGGTCTTATTTTTAATAAGGCGTGAAAGAGCGGTTTGTATTGCCGTCTCGTTTTCAACGTCAAGGCTTGCCGTGGCTTCGTCAAGCAAAATTATGGGGGCGTCCTTCAAAAATGCTCTTGCGATTGATATTCTCTGACGTTCGCCTCCGGATAATTCGCATCCGTTTTCGCCTATGGTTGAATTCCATTTGTCGGGAAGCTTTTCAACGAATTCGGTTACGTTTGCAAGTTTTGCGGCGGCAATAACTTCTTCGTCGGTGGCGTCTTTTTTGCCTATGCGTATGTTTTCCGTTATTGTGTTGTCAAAGAGCGTTACATCTTGGAAAACTACCGAATAAAGCGACATAAGCGTCTCGGGATCGGTTTTTGAAATATCCATACCGCCTATGGTTATTTTACCCTTATCAATATCCCAAAACCTTGTGGCAAGACGCGACACAGTTGTCTTTCCTCCGCCGGACGGCCCTACCAAAGCGGTTACTTCGCCTTGCTTTGCCGTAAATGAAACATCGCGCAAAACCGTTTCTTTGCTGCTATAAGAAAATCCTACGTCCGAAAATTCTATATCGTACCCATTGTTTGTCAGCTTGTCGCTGCCGGTCTGAATATCGTAGTCGAGGATTTCGTTCATACGCTCTATGTTTGAGTTCGTGGCGATTATGCCGGCAAGGTTTTGAAGTGAACCCTCAAGCGGTTCGTAAAGGCGCGAGACCACAAGCAGAAACATAAAGAATGTAATTATGTCAAGCTCGCCTTTTGTGAGCAGATATGTGCCGGTGAGTGCAGTTGTCGCTATGCCGAGACGTAATACAAGGCTTGCCGATACAACGAATACCGCCGTGCCGAGTTCCGACTTTATAAGTCTTGTTTCGACTGCTCTTATTTTCTTTTCAAGACCGTTTAAATATTTTTCCTCGGCGTTGTTAGAGCGAAGATCGCCCATGGTTTCAATACATTCCTGTATGCCGTCCTCGCACGCCATTTTGGCTGCCATGGATTTTTGCGAAAGCTTCTTTTGAACATTCGAGGCAGTACCTACTATTATAAAGGCTACCGGAAGAACCCATATTGCGGCAAGAGCCATACGGACATTGAAGAATAAAAGCGAAACGGCAATCAGCACCGTCGATATTATCGAGCCTATGAGCGGTTCCACAAAGTGCGACTGGCTTTGTTCAAGAACGGCGCAGTCGTTCATAATAGCCGACGTAAGGTCGGCGAGGTCCTTTTTCCCGAAGAATGACAGGGGAATTTTGCGGAGCTGTTCGGCAAGGCTTACACGCCTTACGCCGGATTCCTCATATGTGGTGAAAAATGTGCCGTTATACTGTAAAATCGTGCATATAACTATAACGGCGGCGCATATTACACAGCCTATAACATAAAACGGAATGCGTGAGCGACCGAGGCTGTTGCTTATCAGCTCGTCGACAAGATAGTAGAGCATTATAACCGGCAGCATAAACGAAATATTTTGTAAAGCACAGAATATACTGCCCTTTACGGTATCCACGGCGCCTTTTCTTGAAAGCGCAAAGCGTCTTTGCAATTTCTTTATCATAGCTTATGCCTCCTTTGATACTTTCCAGCAAACGGCTTTTTGATATTCGTTCCACATAGAGCTGAAAAGTCCGCCGCGTTCACGCAGCTCGTCAAATTTGCCCTCTTCTGCGAGCTTGCCGTCAGATAAAACAAATATTTTGTCGGCATTTGCAACGGTAGAAAGCCTGTGCGCTATCATAATTACCGTTTTGCCGTTTGAAAGCTCGCGGATAGCCGCCTGAACTTTAACTTCGTTATCCGGGTCGGCAAAAGCCGTTGCTTCGTCGAGAATAACTATCGGTGAGTCTTTCAAAATTGCTCTTGCTATTGCTATGCGCTGTGCTTCGCCGCCTGAGAGATAAACTCCCTTTGAGCCTATTACCGTATCGACCCCGTCCGGGAATTTCTCGATAATATCGGTGCATTGAGCGGTTTTGAGAGCTTTCATTACATCTTCGTTTGAGGCGTTTGGTTTGCCGAGCTTTACGTTTTCAAGAATTGACGCTTTAATAAGACGGCTGTTTTGAAAAACAAACGAAACGGTATTCATAAGCTCTTTTTTATCAATATCGCGTATGTCGGTTCCGCCTATCATTACTTTACCCTTTTGCGGATCGAAAAATCTTGCGGTAAGGCAGGCGAGGGTGGATTTGCCGCCACCCGACGGACCCACAAAAGCTACGGTTTCACAGGCGCCTATTTTAAGCGTAATATCCGAGAGTGCGTCTTTTTTGCCGTCGTAGCTGTATGTGACATTTTTAAGCTCTACGGAATTGTCCTTGGGATGTGACGGATGCTCCGATATGCTGAGCGGCTCGGCATTCAAAACCTCGTCAACTCTTGCGAGCGCGTCCTTTACTATCATTTGATTTTCGCTCATAAACATAAGCTTTGAGAGAGTGGTTGTTATTGCCGGTGTGATTATAATGTAAAAGAGCAGATTCAGCAGGAATTTGCCCGTTACGCCGTCTTTTGTAAACAAAAACGCTCCGAGTATGAGAAACGCAAACACGCTGTTTACGGCAAGTGTAAACGCGGTCATCGGGCCGCGAAGCTCTTTTGTGTAAGCCAAGGTCCATTTGCCGTAATTATCTATTGTCTTTTTAAACTTCTTAAAAGAAAATACCGTCTGACCGAACGTTTTAACCACAGGTATGCCGCGGACATATTCAACCGCCTCGTTTGACATATCCGAGAGTGCGTTCTGATATTCGGTCATCTTTTTTTGCATACTTTTGCCGGTCATCTTCGTCATACACAAAAAACCGAGGATCACCGGTACAAGGCTTAGCAGTCCGAGCCGCCAATCAAATATAAACAGCAGCGCGAGAAGGCCCAAAATAGTCGCCATCGCTTTGTATTTGTCGGGGAGCTGATGTGCGAGATATGTTTCCGCGGCGCCGGCGGTTTCCGAGACAATTCGGCGCAGCTTGCCTGTTCCGAAGCTCTCTGTTGTACCGAGAGGAAGCGAGGCAATGTGTTTTGTTAAATCTATTCGCAGGTTTGTAGCTATGCGGAATGCCGACAAATGTGAGCACATAAGTCCGCCTATGTATACGAGAATTGCCGCCGCGGCAAAAATCACCGCAAGCCAGCCGTAACGCGTCACATTTACCGCCTTGCCAAAATCAGGCGATACTTCGATTACCTCTTTAAGTATGCGCCATATGAAATAGAACGGAACAAGTGCCAAAAGTGCGCTTGCCGCCGAGAGGATCCAAGAAAAATAGGTTAGGATCCCGCGCTTTCCGGCGTAGCTGAGAAGCCTTTGCAAATCTGATTGTTTTTTCAAAAAGAAAAACCTCCTTCTTTGAAATTATTTATAAAGAGAAACCGTGCTCTCTTTTGTTGACTTGTTTTCTGCTTTGCCTTGAAAATGACGAAATTACGGACAAACACAGTTAGCAATTGCTAACTGGCACGGCAAAAATTACAGAGCATTACTGCCCCATAATTTTAAGCCATCCGGCTGTATAGAAATCATTTAGCTCGCAAAGATATTTTTCGGCATCCTCCATCGACATATCATGAATTATTATTTCAAAATATGCGTTCATCATACCCGTTACGAGTATGTGCTCAAGTCTTTCGTCGATGTCGGGAACGGTTTTGCCGAGCCCCCTGAGAGTGTCGCAGTAACGGTTTGTAGCCTTAATTTCAAGCTCTACCAAATCATCTGTAAGTGTGGAGTAAGGTGTTCCGTCGGAGCAAAGCAGTATCAGGTGAAACTCGTCGCGGTGAGAGTGCATATATACGAGCATTTCCTGCATACATTCTTTGCCAACCGAGCCCATTCTCTCCGTCTGCCTTTTCGGCGACAGCTCCTCAAACCCCGAGAGCGACTGTTTGTATTTTGTGAGCAGGTATTTGTAATGTTCGTCCACAAGTGCGGCAAAAAGCTCTTCTTTGCTTGAATAGTAGCCGTAAAAGGCGCCTGTGGTAACTCCTGCCGATTTTACTATGATCCTCAGCGACGCCGAACGAAATCCCTTTTCGAGAAATTCCTTTTTTGCGGCAATGTGTATGTGCTCCAATGTTGAATGTGTTTCGGGCATTTCGTACACTCCGTATAACAGTGTTATATAACAGTGTTATATTACACTGTTCGGCTTCGTTTGTCAAGGGGTAATTTTATGTTTCACCGCGGCGCGGTAAAACGCATAATATGTAAAAGACAAGTGTGTTTAATTTCTTTATCTGAGGGGAATGAAATATATATGAATAGGCTGATAATAAAGGTCGGCTCTGTCACCTTCGCTTTAAAGGCGCGTGATATTTTATCGGCGCGAAATATCCGTTCTTTTGTGAGAAAAACACCCAATCCGTCGAAGGGCGAGGGGTGCGGCTATTCGCTCGTCGTTCCGAATGCCACGGAGTCGGTCATAGGGGTACTCAGGCTCTCCGGCATAGAAATACTCGAAACGCAGTGGGAAAAATGATATATTTTGATAATGCCGCCACCACTTATCCCAAACCTCCTGAGGTTATAAAAACAATGAGCCGCGCAACGGTTCGGTACGGTGCAAATCCGGGCAGAGGCGGTCACAAAATGTCCTATCTCACATCCGAAGCGGTATACGAAACCCGTAAAAGGGTTGCCGAATTTTTCGGTACGGATGCTCCCGAAAACGTAATATTTACAAAGAATTGCACCGAGGCTCTGAATATCGTTATAAAGGGTCTTTGTGTGCCCAGATGCCGTTTTATATGCTCGAGCCTTGACCATAACGCCGTAATAAGGCCGCTTGAGGCGCTAAGGCACAGCGGAACAGCCGACTATGATATTGCCCCTGTCGGCAAAACCGATGATGAAACCGCGGCTAATTTCAAAAGGCTGCTCAGAAGTAATACAAGGGCTGTAATCTGTACCGGCGCTTCAAACGTTTTCGGCGAGAGACTCCCTACGGCAAAGCTCGCAAGGCTTGCCCATGAAAACGGAGCCTTGTTTATACTTGACGCTGCGCAGACGGCAGGTATTGTCAATATAGATATGAGACGTGATGAAATTGATTTTTTGTGTACGGCAGGGCATAAGGGTCTTTACGGTCCTATGGGCACAGGGCTTCTTGTGATAAATTCCGACGAACATCTCAATTCTCTTATTGAGGGCGGTACGGGCAGCTTTTCGGCAGTCCTTTCACAGCCCGAAATCTATCCCGACCGATTTGAAAGCGGAACTCTTAACGTACCGGGAATACTTTCTCTCGGCGAGGGGATACGCTTTGTTTCGGATCGCGGCGTCTCACGGATTTATAAAAGCGAACAAGGCCATATAGCGGATATATATAAAGCATTAAAAAATATTCCGAACGTTCGCCTGTATACGGATCCGTTTTCTTCCGAAAAGAGTTATGTCCCTCTTTTGTCATTTAATGTGGACGGTCTTCACAGCGAACAGACGGCTGCACTTCTTGCAAATGACAATATTGCCGTCAGAGCAGGTCTCCATTGCGCACCGTCGGCTCACAAAACGTACGGAACTCTTCGCGAAGGTACAGTCAGAATAGCACCGTCAATATTCACAAAAAAGCAGGATGTGAATTTATTGTTAACTTCCGTAGTAAAAATTGCAAAAAACAGTTGACTGTGATACAATATATCGTGATTATTTATGATTATTTTATTTGCCGCAAGGGCGGCAGATGATAGCTTTTAATTACGATATATTGTATTTTTTTATTGAAACAGGTGTAAAGTATGTTGCAGCTTTTGAATTTCAAAGATTTTTGGAGCGAAATAGGCAGAGCGGTTATGAGCTTTAACAGCGTTTCGGATGTGCTTGATGTCATTCTTGTTACCTTCGTTATATACAGCGCAATAAAGCTGATACGTGAAACAAAGGCGGTTCAGCTTGCCAAGGGATTTATTTTGCTCCTAATAGTATATGCTCTTGTCAATTTGTTCGGTATGCAGGCGAGTAACTATATTTTGTCGCTTGTTTTCAATAATCTTTTGTTGGTGCTTGTTATCATCTTTACTCCCGAAATTCGTCATGCGCTCGAGAGCGTCGGCAGAAGCTCGGTGTCGAAATTCAATTTTTTCGGATTCCGTTCGGGTGCTGAAGAAAAACGACGTGAAGAGATGCAGAAAATGGTCAATGCCGTATGCCGCGCAAGCTCCGATATGAGCGATAAGCATATAGGCGCGCTTATGGTTTTTGAGCAGGAGACTATTTTGGGCGACATTATTTCGTCCGGTACGGTTATCGATGCCAAGGTTTCACCCGAAATGATAGGTAACATTTTTTATCCGGGCGCACCGCTCCATGACGGTGCCGCGGTTTTCCGCGACGGCAGAATTTGCGCTGCAGGCTGTATACTTCCGCTGACACCGAATCACGATATCAGCAGCGAGCTCGGAACACGTCACAGAGCATCCATTGGTATGAGCGAGCAAAGCGATGCGGTTATAGTCGTTGTATCCGAGGAGACCGGGGCCATTTCCGTGGCATATAAGGGCAGGCTCCGCAGAGGCATTTCGGACGGTGACCTTCGAGAGATACTTATGGAGCATTTTGTTAAGCCGGAAGAGGACGAAGGAAATTCGAAAATCAAGAAATGGTTGAAAGGAAGACGCACTCATGAGCAAAAATAAAGAAAAAAAAGCAAACGTCAAAGGGCTTCGCAGTCTCCTTTACAACAACAAATTTGTTTTGCTGCTGTCTGTAATTTTAGCTTTTGGTATATGGATATGGGTGTCAATCGAAAAAAGCCCCGAGGTTGAAGTTACAATATCCTCCGTACCGGTTAAAATAGATATGGACAACAGCGTTCCGGCTCAGCTCAATCTTCAGATATTCGGCGACAATAATTATACGGTAGATATTACCGTCAAAGGCAAAAAATTTATTGTGTCGGCACTTACCGCAGACGATTTTTCCGTTGTGGCGCAGACCAATTACGTTGATTCGGCGGGCAAAAAGAGTTTGCAGCTTAAAGCTACGTCAGCCAAATCGAATAATTTTGATATAGTGGGTCTTTCCAAAAACTATATCGAAGTATATTTTGACACATATAAAGAAACCGAGATGGCGTTAAAGCCGTCCATAATTGCACCGGGCAATAAAACCGTAACGGACGGTTGTATTCTCGGAAACATCGTATTTTCAAAAAATACGGTTATTGTCAGCGGCCCGTCTACCGAGGTTAACAAGGTAACAAGCGTTACCGCCGAAACGTCGATTTCGGCGCCTCTTACGGCTACTACTACCGTAACTCCGGAATTGAAACTTGTCGGAGCCGCGGCGGATGAGTTGTCAAATGTAAGTATACTTGAGGGCGATACCGCAATTACAATGACAATGCCCGTTTTAAAGCTTGTGGAATTGCCTACGACCGTGACATTCAGAAACGCTCCGGCAAATTACCTTGACGGGAATATGAATTTCTCGGTAAGTCCGTCGAGAATATCGGCGGCGGTACCTGTCGAGAAGGTTGACCAGATAACGTCTCTGAGCGTTGGCACGATTGACTTTTCTGAGCTTGACGCAGGGCTTAATACGCTTAATTTCAAGGCTTCAGATATAACGGATTTTATGATAACCGACCAGTCGATAAAGAACTTTAAGGTCAGCGTGAATATGTCCGGTATGACCTCCGGATTGTTTTCGGTACCGGCCGCAAATGTCACGATAACCGGTCAAAAGCAAGGCTATAATTCGGTTGTCACCTCAAACGGCATAAGCGGAGTTAAGCTCATAGGTCCTGCCGACAGTATTTCAAAAATAAATCCCGATATGCTGTCTGTCAAACTCGACCTTACGTCTTATGACGTAAAAGAGGGCGAGCAAAAGATACCGGTTCTCATAACGGTAACAGGCGATACCGCCGTTTGGGCGCACGGCACATATTATGTCACAATAAATTCAACTGCTTCCGAGCAGTAAAAAAGGGGGGCGGAGATATATGAAAAAGAAATTATTTGCAATGCTTCTTCTGTGTCTTTGCCTCTGTTTTTCTTTTAGCGGATGCAACTTTACTCTCAAGGCGGTTGATAAAATGATGCATCCGCCCGCGCTTTCGGGTGAAAACGCAGGCATACAAAAGGCGTTTGAAAAAGCCGTAAACGATAAAAACATTGTTATGAAAACACCGACGACAGGCGATTATCGCTCGTCTTTTATTCTTTATGATTTTGACGGCGACGGCGAAGACGAGGCAATAGCACTTTACAGCTATTCTACCGATGAGACTGCGGTGTATTTGCATTTCCTCGACTGTCGCGACGGAGAGTGGCTCTCGATTGCCGATATCAAAGGCTCCGGCAGTGAGGTCTATAAAATAGATTTTTGCGATATGAATTCCGACGGTAGAAGCGAGATTGTGGTCTGTTGGTCACTTTACGAGAGCCGCGGAAATAAAATAATGACGGTATATGAGCCGGATAGTTCGTCGGGAACCTTTGTTTTGCGCTCCATTTTAACCGAGAACTATTCGCAGTCGATAACCTGCGATATTGATACAGACGGCAAGGCGGAAATATTCAACGTAATAATAAGCTCCTCCTCGGATATAAACAAAACCTATGGCAGATTGTTCAAGATGGACGACAGCGGAAGTATTTATCTTGCGGGCGAAACCGAGATGACTCCTGCTGTCAGCATATCGCTTTTAAAATGTGAAACGGGCAGCAATCCGCATATATTTGTTGACTCTGTAATAAGTGATTCCGCGGTCATTACCGATGTAATAGGACTTTCGGACGGCAAACCGGTATCGCTTTTGACGTCCGGCAACTCTTCGGATTCGCCGGCTACGGAGCGCTCGTCTAAATTGTCATTTGCCGATATAGATAAGGACGGCAGATTTGAGATTCCCGTTTCCCTGCCGCTCCCGAATTCGTATTCGGTAAGCGGTGACGATACGGAGCCGCTGTCGCTTACCGTATGGTACGGGCTTGACAACGGCGCGCTTTATGAAAAAAACGAAAGGCTGATGCTGTACTCTTCGTCATATATGTTCTCCTTCGATAAAAAGTGGGTGGGTACGGTGTGCGTCAAAAATGACATTCAGGAGCGAACAAGTACGTTTTATTTATATGATTCAACCGCTCAGAAAAACGGGGCCGAGCTTTTCAGCGTGGTGACCGTACCGAGCACCGATTGGCAGCATAAGCCTAAGGACGGTTATACCGTAATATTCCAAACGTCCACGCTCACATACGCGGCAAGGATAACCGAAGCCGGCAAAAATATGAAAATCACCGAAGAATATATCAGGGAGCATTCGAACGCAATAGAATGACCGGAGGTAAAAATGAAAAAAGTTCTTATAGCCGAAGATGAGGCTTCAATTCGCGAATTTATAGTTATAAATTTAAAACGAAGCGGTTATGATGTAGTTGAGGCGGAAAACGGCGAGGAAGCAATCAATAAATACGAGGAAGAAAACGGCAATATAGATGTTGCCGTGCTTGATATAATGATGCCGCTGAAGGATGGGCTTGAGGTATGCAAATATCTGCGCGCGAAAAGCAGCAAAATAGGTATTATCATGCTGACGGCAAAGACTCAGGAGATGGACAAGGTGACGGGGCTTTTGGTCGGAGCCGACGATTACGTTACAAAGCCGTTTTCACCGTCAGAGCTAATGGCAAGGGTAGACGCCGTTTACAGGCGCGTATCAATAATGAACGAAAACGAAAAAGCCGCAGTCGCAAACCCGGATCTTACAACAGTAGGTGATTTTTCGCTTGATTACCGCGACAGAATTCTATATAAAAACGGCAGTCCGATAGAGCTTACGCAGATAGAGTTTCAGCTTCTTGACTATCTGTTTAAAAACCCCGACGTCACATTGTCGCGCTCAGACATCCTCAATAAGGTGTGGGGCGACGGCTACTTTGTGGATGACAAGGTAGTGGACGTAAACATTCACAGGCTTCGTAATAAGGTGGAGGATGAGCCGACTCAGCCGAAGCATCTTATTACCATTTGGGGCAGAGGCTATAAGTGGATAGAATAAAAGAACGAAAGGAGCGACAAAAACGTGGCAAAAAAGAGTATAACCGCACGCTGGGTTTTAAATACACTCTGTGCCATTATTTTTGTGCTTTTTTGTATAATTATAGTCGCCTCAATTCTCTTTAAGGAGCAGTATTACGAGACTGTGCGGGTGACACTCGATTCAAGAGCCACAAACGTCGTTTCGTCATATTTCAGTATTTCAAACGACAGCTCCGAAGACGCGTTTAATCTTCGTGCCAAGGAATTTGTCGAGGACTTCAGCGATAAATCCGTTATGGAGGTTTGGGTAATAGACCGAAGCGGTAACGTCGTGGTATCCTCCAGCGGATTTTCTGTCGAAAACGAAAAATACCCGGATTACGCCGAGGCTAAGCTATCCGATACCGGCAAGGCTACATGGGTTGGCAGAATGAGCTCCGGTGAAAAGGTTATGGCTCTTTCATATATGCTCCCATCGTCCGGCGGGCAAAATTCCGGAGCCGTTCGATATGTTGTTTCTCTTTCCGACATTGACTCGCAGCTTATCAAGGTAATACTTCTTATGTGTTTTATTGCTCTTGTTATAATAGCTTTTGTTACTGTATCGGGGCTTTTCTTTGTGCGTTCGATAGTAAGGCCCGTTAAAAAGATCAACGAAACGGCAATAAAAATCGCAAAGGGAGACCTCGGCGCACGTATAGAGGACACCGGCGGAGATGATGAAATAGGTCAGCTCTGTGAGTCCATAAACAATATGGCGCATGAAATAAAAGAGAGCGAGCGTATGAAAAACGAGTTTATTTCAACCGTATCACATGAGCTTCGTACTCCGCTGACAGCTATAAAGGGGTGGGGCGAGACGATACTTGAGGACCCGATAAAGGATGAGGCTCTTACAAAACGCGGACTCAATGTCATAATAAGCGAATCTGAGCGGCTTACAAGTCTTGTTGAGGAGCTTCTCGATTTTTCAAGAATGGAAAACGGCAATTTGACTATGCGTATGTCATCCATGGACGTTTTGGCTGAGCTTGACGAGGCGGTATTCGTTTTTAAGGACCGCTCAATGCGTGAGGGCAAGGAGCTGTTATATAACGTTTCCGAGGTTCCGGCTCCTATGACGGGCGACCCGAATCGAATTAAGCAGGTATTTGTGAACATACTTGATAATTCCTTTAAATATACCGAGGCGGGCGGTACGATAAGTGTTACGGCAAAGGCGGAAAACGGCTTTGTTACAATAACGATAGCAGATACCGGCTGCGGTATCCCTACTGCGGACATCCCTTATGTCACAGAGAAATTCTATAAGGCAAATGCGTCTGTCAGAGGCTCGGGCATCGGTCTTGCGGTGGTAAATGAAATTGTAAAAAGGCACAACGGCACGCTCTCTCTCAACAGTATTGAGGGTAAGGGCACCACCGTGACAGTTGTGTTTCCGATACAGCAAACTCAGCAATAAAAAGGAGAATAATTTTGGACGAAGAAGCTAAGAAATATCATAAAACCTCCGTTGGCGGTCAGGCTCTTATAGAGGGCATAATGATGCGCGGACCGAAAGGCTCTGCCATGGCGGTAAGACTGCCTAACGGAGAAATCGAAACAACATATAAAAATGTAAAGCCGTGGCGCGACAAGTGCAAATTCTTCGGTGTTCCGTTAATCAGAGGTATTGTCGGGTTCGTCGAATCACTCGTAACCGGCTACGGGTATCTTATGGAGTCGGCTGAAAAATCCACTCAGGGTCTTACCGAAGACGAGCAGGATATGTCAAAATTCGACCGCTGGCTTAACGACCGTTTCGGGCCCAAAATGATGAATGTCATAGGCGTTATTTCCTCCGTGCTCGGATTTGGGCTCGCATTTTTCCTGTTTATGTGGCTTCCGTCGTGGCTTATCGACCTTGTGACGGGCGGCAATCTTCAAAAATTTCATCCTCTTTTCGAGGGAATTGTGAGAATAATAATATTCGTTGCCTATATGGCTTTGGTTTCGAGAATGAAAGAAATTCACCGTGTGTTTATGTATCACGGGGCCGAGCATAAAACGATTTTTTGCTATGAACACGGCTTGCCCCTGACGGTTGAAAATGTCAAAAAGCAGAGCCGTTTTCACCCGCGCTGCGGAACGAGCTTTATGTTCGTTATGATAATATTGAGCATACTTCTCTCGTCCGCGCTTGTCCTCATTTTCCCCGGTTTGCAAAATGTCAATCGCGCGGTGTGGATACTTGTAAAGCTGCTTGTTCTTCCGCTTGTTATGGGCATCGGCTATGAGTTTATCAAATATGCAGGTAAGCACGATAATCTGCTTGTGAAAATTCTCTCCGCGCCGGGTCTTTGGATGCAGAGAATAACAACGCAGGAGCCGACAGATGATATTATCGAGGTCGGTATAGCGTCGCTCGAAGCCGTGATAACCGATAATCCCGAGGACGACGAGATAAAATGACGCTTATTGACGCACTTAAAAGCACCGAAAATATGCTGATGGACGCCGGAATTGACGATTATCGTTTCGACAGCGAGTGCCTTTTGATAAAGGCTGCGGGCAAAACACGACGCGATGTGTTGTGCCACGGTGATGATGTCCTGTCCGAGCAGGACGAGAAGCTTCTTTTAAAGCTTGCAAAAAGACGTGCTCTCGGTGAGCCTTTACAATATATACTCGGCGAATGGGATTTTTGCGAATTTACGTTTAATGTCGGCAAGGGTGTTTTAATACCGCGCCCCGAAACCGAAATGCTTGTCGAAAACGCGGATTTGTTTTTGAAAAACCGTGAAAACGCGGTCGTGTATGACCTTTGCTCCGGGAGCGGCTGTATAGGTATCACCGTGAAAAACCGAAATCCCTCCTTAGATGTTTACCTTATGGAAAAATATCCGGCGGCACTGTCATATCTCCGCAAAAATGCGAGGCTTTACAATTTCCCGAACGAAAATATAATCGAGTGCGATGTGCTTTCGGGCTGTCCCGATTTACCGAAGGCGGACCTTATAATATCAAATCCGCCGTATATAAAATCGGAGGAGCTTCCCTCTTTGCAAAGGGAGGTCGGATTTGAGCCGAAAACGGCTCTCGACGGCGGCAAAGACGGGCTTATGTTTTACAGAGCAATATGTGATAGATGGCTGCCGTGCTGCAAAAAAGGCGGGGAGATACTTTTGGAATGCGGTGACTCGCAGGGCGAGGACATCAGAACTATTTTTGACGGTAAGGTTTCATCGTCGGAAATTATGTACGATTTTAATCATATTGACAGGGTAGTTAAAATAATTGTATAATTACATTTCTGCAAAAAGGAGAAAAGTAAATGCTCTTTAGTATCCTCAGAGGCGGTTATACGCCCATAGAAATATTGGTAAGTGTTTTTGCGCTTGCTTTTGTAATCTTCTGCACCATGCCCGTGCACGAATATGCCCATGCGCTCGTTGCGTCAAAGCTCGGCGACAATACGCCGCGTCTGTCGGGCAGACTCACCTTGAATCCTATGGCGCATATCGACTGGATAGGCGCGCTTATGATAATACTTGTCGGTTTCGGCTATGCAAAGCCCGTTCCGATAAATCCGAGAAACTTTAAAAATCCCAAAAAGGGAATGGCACTTACAGCCGTTGCAGGCCCTATCGCAAATATTTTAATGGCCATGGTGTTTTTGCTTTTTGAAAATATCTTTTCTCTCTTCGGCCCCTATGTTATAGTGAAGGCATTTATTCTGTTCTTCCGATTTGCCGCCACTATAAACGTAGGCCTGGCTGTGTTTAACCTTATACCGATACCGCCGCTTGACGGCTCAAGAATATTACAGCTGCTTATCCCCGATAAGTATTATTATAAATTTATGCGTTACGAGAGATATATAATCATAGTCGTATTTGTGCTTATCTTTTTAGGCGTGCTTGATAAGCCGCTGGCATTTCTCGAAAACGCATTGTATTACGGACTCGATTACGTAATAGGATTTCCGTTCAGAGCATTATCAAAATAAAGGACGTAAAAATGGACCAAATATCATATAAGCTCGACGTGTTCGAGGGGCCTATGGACCTGCTTTTGAGCCTTATCGCCAAACACAAACTTAATATATATGATATTCCGATAGTGGAGCTTGTTGACCAATATCTCGATTATGTCCGCCGTATGCAGGATGAAGATATGTATGTGGCAAGCGAATTCCTTGAGATGGCGGCAAGGCTCGTCTATTTAAAGACGGTGTCTCTCTTGCCGGTTCACGAGGAGGCGGACGAGCTGAAAAGGGAGCTTACCGGTGAGCTTATCGAGTACCGAGACTGCAAGCTCATGGCTGAAAAGCTATCTCAGCGTACAGACGGCTTTGACCATTTTGTGCGAGAGCCGATGAAGATAGAAACCGACCCCACATATACAAGAGTACACGACGGAGCAGAGCTTTTAAGAGCATATCTTGCCGCCGCAGGCAGAAAGCTTCGCAATCTGCCGCCGCCTATTGAGGCATTTCGCGAAATAGTGGCAAAAAAAATAGTGTCGGTCGGTTCGAAGATTCGTTCTATATATAAAAAATTCGCAAGCGTCGGCAGTAAACGCAAATTTACCGACCTTTTTTCGGACGCACAGTCGCGTTCGGATATGGTAGCCACATTTCTTGCCGTACTTGAGCTTGCCAAGGATAAAAAAGTTATGGTCAGCGGCGACGGAGGCGATACGAGCATAGAACTTTTGTCGGCTGATTTCGGAGATACCGTTTCTGAGGAGTGGGAATAAAAAATGCCTGTAAACGCAAAAAATCTTACATCTGCCGCCGAGGCGGTTCTGTTTTCAGTGGGTGAACCTCTTGAAATAGGCAAGCTTGCCGAGGTGCTCTCAGTCGATGAGGAGACCTGCCGCAGGACGCTTCTTAATTTGTCTGCGTCTCTCGACGAACGCTCAAGCGGTATATGCCTTTTAAGACTCGGAGACAAGTATCAGCTGTCGTCGCGAACCGAGTATGCCGATCTTATACGTTCTGTGCTTGAGGTCAAAAAGAACGCACCGCTTTCAAACGCTGCGTTTGAGGTTCTTGCTGTTATAGCGTACAATCAGCCCGTTACCAAGGCTTTTGTGGAGCAGGTGAGGGGCGTTGATTGTTCCGGTGTCATATCAACACTCTGCCAAAAGAGACTTGTTGAGGAAAAAGGCAGACTCGAGCTTCCCGGCAGACCGCTTGTATACGGAACAACACCGGAATTCTTGCGCTGCTTCGGTGTGGAATCTCTTGATGAATTGCCGGAACTCCCCAAAAATGAGCCTCTCGCAGAAGAAAATCACGAAGAAAGCAAAAAAGTTGACAATTCCGACATAAATTCTCTTGAATAATGTTGCGTTTTTTTATATAATCTATTACATAGTCTCGCAAAATGTGCGGGATAGGAGTAAATTGTGAAGCGAAGGAGGTGCCCGTAGGTTGACAGCGCTGTACATAATACTCGGTATAATCGCATTTATTTGTCTTGTACTTTTAGTAAAAGTCAGGATTGATGCGGAATATATCGACGGCTTTAAGCTCAGCGTAAGCTGGCTGTTTTTGCATTTCAGCATTTACCCGAAAACCAAAAAAGAAAAGAAACCTCCTAAGCCCAAAAAGGAAAAACCCAAAAAAGAAAAGCAGGAAGAGCCCGCAGAGGAAAAACCCAAAAAGCCCAATATCTTTAAAACCTTCTATGAAAACCAGGGTATGGACGGCGTAATAAAGCTTGTCAAGGATTCGGCAGACGCCGTCGGGCTTATGATGCGCAGCGTCAAAAAGCACTTTATAATTGAGGAGCTGTACCTTTGGATAGTTGTTTCAAGTAACAGCGACGCCGCTCAAACCGCTCTTCAGTACGGTGAGATATGTGAGGATGTTTTTCCGGCTCTCGGATTTATCTGCTCTAACTTGAAAGTGAAAAAGTATGATGCGAGCATTGAACCCGATTTCATAGGCACATTCTCAAGCGCGCAATTTAAAACGGCATTTTCATTACGTCCGTTTTTCCTTGTCGGCGCAGGCATAAGGCTTGTGTTCAGACTTTTATTTAAGGTCGTACTCAAATTACTGCGGCAAAAGCCCAAAAAGGCAGTTGTCACAGAGGGAGATAATAAAACAGAAACTCAAAATATACAAGGTGGTGCTTCTAAATGAAAGAACAATCAGCAGCAGGAATTCTCGAAACAACAATCGAAAAGGTAAAAAATCTCGTCAACGTAAGCACAATAATCGGTGAGCCGATGAATATTGACGGCGGCATTACAATAATCCCGGTGTCTAAGGTGACTTACGGCTTTGCTTCGGGCGGTTCCGATTTCCCCTCCAAGACAAATAAAGAGATTTTCGGCGGCGGCGGCGGAGCCGGCGTTACCATAACTCCCGTTGCTTTCCTCGTTATTTCCGACGGAGAGGTTACAATTAAGCATATCACTGCATTTGACAATGCTGCCGAAAGAGTTGTTAACCTTGTTCCCGAAATGTTCGATAAGGTTACTTCCGTTGTTAATAAGGCAAAGAAGGAAAAGGAAAAAGCAGCTTCTAATGATGCCGCGGAGTATGTTTCCGCAGTTCCCGCAGAGGACGTTCCTTCCGAGAACAAATAAGCGTTTCTCGAATTTCATAATAATAAATCTACCGCCTGCATATTTTAAAAATATGGCAGGTGGTTGATTTGTATAAAAGACTTTTTTGCGTTTTTTTATCTGTGGCTTTTACGGTGCTGTGCGCATTTCCGGCTTATGCCGAAAACGATGAGCTTGCTTTAAGCGCACGAGCGGCGATTTTGATGACAAGCGACACTCTTGAGGTCGTGTATGCAAAAAATGAGCACGAAAGATTGCCCATGGCGAGCACAACAAAAATTATGTCGGCGCTTTTGGCTCTCGAATACAAAAGCCCTGACGAGGCAGTAACGGTAACAAAAGAGGCTGTGTCTGTCGAGGGAACGTCTATGGGACTTCTTCCGGGAGACTGCGTTTCGGTAAAGACTCTTGCGTGCGGTATGCTGCTCTCTTCCGGCAATGATGCCGCAAATGTCGCGGCATACGCCGTATCAGGCGGCTTGGACGAATTTACGGCTCTTATGAACCAAAGGGCTAAAGAGCTTAATATGAACGATACTTCGTTTGAAACACCTTCGGGGCTTGACAGCGAAAATCATTATTCCACAGCATACGATATGGCTCTTCTCGGAGCGGAGGCGATTAAAAATCCGGAGTTTTTAAGCATTTGCTCCAAAAAAAGCATGAGCGTCAGTTACGGCAATCCGCCGTATCGCAGAACCGTTACAAACCACAACAGGCTTCTTACCATAGATGAAGACTGCATAGGAATTAAGACGGGCTTCACAAAAAAGAGCGGCAGATGTCTCGTCTCGGCGGTGAGACGCGGCGGCGTAACGCTTATAGCAGTCACGCTAAATGCGCCGGACGATTGGAATGATCACGAAAAAATGTATAATTACGGCTTTTCCGTCGTAAAAAATCGTTCTCTTTTCTGTGATCTTTCGGGCGTCAGGCTGTGTGTTGTCGGCTCCGATAAATCCTCTGTCGGTGTAAAGCCTTTATACACGCCGTACCTTGCCTCGCTCAAAAATATTGAGCCTGAAATCAAAATTTGCATTAAAAATTTTGAATATGCACCGGTTGAGAGTGGCAAAAATGTAGGTACCGTATATTATCTGTATGACGGAAGAGTATTATCCGAGGTGCCGATAGTGACTTCGGAAGGTGCCGAATATATATCCGACTCCGAAAAGATGCAAAAAAAGTCGTTACCGCAAAAGATTAAAAAATTTTTTAGGAAAGTGCTTTGGTGAAAAATATGACTGATGTGAAGATCAGACTGCAAAAATTTATGGCTGAGAGCGGCGTTGCTTCAAGGAGAAAATCCGAGGAGCTGATAGCGGCAGGTAAAGTCAAGGTAAACGGCAAGACAGCCTGCGTGGGAGATAAGGTAAATCCCAAAACCGACAAGGTTGTGGTTGCTGGCAAAAAGCTCAGCGCGCCGAAAGAAAACGTCTATATTATGCTTAATAAACCGAGAGGATTTATCACGACAATGAGCGACGAGATGGACAGAAAATGTGTTGCGGAGCTTGTAAGCGATATAGACGCGAGAATATATCCCGTCGGCAGGCTTGACCGTGAAAGCGAGGGTCTTTTGCTTATGACAAACGACGGCGAATTTGCCAACGCTTTAACTCACCCGTCAATGCACGTGCCGAAGACCTATCGCGTTACAATACATCCGTCTCTTTCAAAAGAGCAAAGAGCGGCTCTTGAAAACGGCGTGGAAATTGACGGCAAAATGACGCTGCCGTCCGAAGTCCGCATTGTCTCACGCGAAGAGGGTCGTGTGGTTATCGAGCTCACGATTTTCGAGGGCAGAAACCGTCAGATAAGAAAAATGTGCGAAAGCCTCGGGCTTGAGGTCGCAAGGCTCAAGCGCATTAAGATAGGCTCCGTAAAGCTCGGAATGTTAAAGACGGGCGATTACCGCCACCTTACGCCCGACGAAGTGCACGCGCTTATGACATCGGCGGAGCAAAGCGGTAATTTGAGGCGCGGTTTAAATGATAAAATTTGAGTGTGTTACGGAATTATCCGAATTGCAATGTCTCTTTCCCGGAGAACCGTTTTGTGATAACGTGCGTTACGCCGCGTATAAAACAGAATACGGCGGTAATGATTTTTCTCTGTTGTTTTCTTTAAACGGAAATATCTGTATTTTAGAGCGCATAAAATCTGATAAGAACAAGCCGTCCGTTACCGACGGACTGCTTCGTTCGGCGCTCGATTTTGCTTTTCGCCGCGGTGTTGATACGGCGGTTTGCAGCCTTTTTGAGTTTTCGGATGAGCTTATTTCTCTCGGTTTTACGCAAAAAGACGGAGTCTTTTCGGGAAATACGGCCGAACTTTTGCAGGGAAGCTGCTGTAAACATTGACAACGTCGGTTTAAAATAGTAAAATATTATAACTAAAAGCGAGGGTAACCCCGTCTTATTAAATTCGGGGTTTCGCTTTATTTTTTATGCGGCGTATTTTGTCCGCAATTTAAACATAGGGGCAACCGATATGATTAAAAGTATGACAGGTTACGGCAAGAGCGAGCAGACAATCGATTCGCTCAATGTGACCGTTGAAATAAAAAGTGTAAATCACCGTTATTTTGAATTTTCGGCAAGAGTGCCGAGAGAGTACGGTTTTCTTGAGGAAAAGCTCAAAAAATACTGTAATTCGCTTATAACCCGCGGAAAAGTCGAGTGCTATGTCTCGGTTGAGGACCTTGAAGAGCGCGAGATGGAGGTTAATGTCAATGAAACTCTCGCCGCCGGCTATGTCAAAGCGTTAAAAGAGCTTTCCGAAAGATTCGGCCTCAAAGACGATATATCGGCTGTAACGCTTTCACGCTACCCCGACGTTATAACGCTTCATAAAGCGTCTGAGGACGAGGAGCGAATTTGGAATGCGGTAAAGACAGTTGCCGAAACCGCCGTTTCAAAGTTTATCGAAATGCGCGAGACGGAGGGCAGCAAGCTCAGAGGGGATATACTTTCAAGAGCTGATTATATTATCGAGTGCGTCGAGTTCATTGAAGGCCGTTCTCCCGAAACCGTAAGAGAATACAACGAAAAATTGAAGCAGCGTATGAAAGAGCTTCTCGGCGACGCCGCGGTAGACGAGCAAAGGCTTTTAAATGAAGCCGCAATTTATGCCGACAAAATAGCCGTCGATGAAGAAACCGTAAGACTTCGCAGTCATATTTCTCAGCTTCGTGAATTTATGAATTCAAGCGAGGCAATAGGCAGAAAGCTTGATTTTCTTGTTCAGGAAATAAACCGTGAGGCAAATACAATAGGCTCTAAGGCGCAGGACGTCGATATAGCCAAAAAGGTCATCGCCATAAAGGCGGAGGTCGAAAAGATTCGCGAGCAGGTTCAAAATATTGAGTGAGGAAGTCAGCAATGAAGCTAATCAACATAGGCTTCGGAAATGCGGTAAACGCAGACCGAATTTTAGCGGTGGCAGGCCCTGAGTCGGCGCCGATAAAACGAATAGTGCAAGAGGCAAAAGAGCAGAAAATGCTCATTGACGCAACACAGGGGCGAAAAACCCGAGCCGTCATAATTACCGACAGCAACCATGTTATATTAACCTATTTGCAGGCGGAGACCATTATGGCTCGCTTTAATGACGACAGCGATAAGGAGCAGGCATAATGGAACAAAAAAAGGGGAAGCTTATATTATTTTCCGGCCCGTCGGGTGTCGGCAAGGACACGCTCCTTGACATTCTTTTGAGAAAGGACCCGACGCTCCAAAAATCAATTTCGATAACAACGCGTTTAAGACGTGAAAACGAGCATGACGGGGTTGATTATTACTTTATAACTCCCGACGATTTCGAGGCAATGCTCGAAAGCGGCGACGTGCTTGAATTTGCAAAATATGGCAAAAACCTTTACGGCACACCAAAAAAACCGGTTGACAAATGGCTGTCCGAGGGTAAAACGGTTATTTTGAAAATCGAAGTTCAGGGTGCAGCCAAAATCAAAAAAATGTATCCTCTGTCAACGGCGATTTTTATAATGCCGCCGTCGCTTGAAATACTTGAGCACAGGCTTCGCTGCCGCGGTACGGAGAACGAGGACGACCTTGTAAGACGCCTTGAAATTGCGCGCGGCGAAATAGAAAAGAGCCGCGGGTACGATTACATTGTTATAAACGACGACCTTGAAAGCGCCGCCGATGAAGTTTTGGATATTATAGAAAAAATAGATAAGTGAGGTTTTATTTTATGTTCAATCCGGATTTAAAAAACATTTTAAAAGACCATCTCAGCCGTTATTCTCTTGTTACAGCCACGGCAAAAAGAGCAAGAGAAATTTCGGAAAAGGCCGAGGAAGACGGCGAAATAATGATTGAAAAGCCCGTCAGCATAGCTCTTGACGAGATACTCTCCGGCAAATATAAAATAATCGAGCCGGAAGAGATAAGATATATATAAGTTTATTTTAAGGGGTGCAGCGTATGATAGCAAAGGTAGCGGTTGAAAATACCGCTTTCAGCTTTGATGACGCTTTTGACTATGCTATACCCGAAAAACTCTCAAAAGACGTGCGTCCCGGTGTTCGTGTACTCGTCCCTTTCGGCAGAGGCAGTAAGAAACGCCAGGGCGTCGTATTTGCTTTAAGAGAAAAATCAAAAGATGCTGTGAAGCTCAAAAATATTGCGGCGGTGCTCGACCCATCGCCGCTTTTAAATAATGAGATGTTGCGACTTGCCGTATTTATGAAGGACGAGTATTTCTGCACGCTGTACGAGGCGGTAAAGGCTATGCTGCCTACCGGCCTCGGGCTTAATCTCGTGACATCATATATAGTGAATCCCGATGTTACCGACGATATGCTGACTTCTCTGTCTCCGGACGAAAAAAGCGTGTTTTCGTTTCTTTCGGACAAGAGCGTATATGTCCGCGGCGACAGACTTCTCAAAGAGCTCGGATTTAAACAGGATTTTCCAATTGCCGAAAAGATGGCAGATAAAGGGTTTCTTATCAGAAATATCGACTCCGTGCGGCGTATAGGCGACGCCACCGTGAAAATGGTAAAGCTCTCGGAATTCTATTATGCCCTCAGAGAACCGCCTAAATTTACCGCTAAGCAAAAGCAGGTTGTAAAGTTCCTCACGGATACGGGTTCTGCTTCGGTAAAGGAGGTTTGCTATTTCACCGGTGTTACAACAGCCGTTGTGACAACGCTTGAGCGCAAAGGCATATTGGAATTTTTTGATAACGAGGTTTTCCGCCGCCCAAAATTTTTGCACGGGGCAAATAAAGAGAATATAGTGCTGACATGTGAGCAATCGGCAGCATTCAAAGACCTCTGCGGTAGATTTCAAAGCGACAAGGCCGAAACCTCGCTGCTTTTCGGAGTTACGGGCTCAGGGAAGACAAAAGTGTATATGCGCCTTATTGACGAGGTGCTGAAAACGGGTAAGGGCTGTATAGTTATGGTCCCCGAAATCTCTCTCACTCCGCAGCTTCTGTCTCTTTTTTACAACCGTTACGGTGAAAAAGTGGCGGTTTTTCATAGTGCCCTTTCAATGGGAGAAAGACTTGACGAGTGGAAACGCGTAAAAAACGGCGAAGCCAAAATAGCGCTCGGTACGCGCTCGGCGGTTTTTGCCCCGTTTGACAATCTCGGATTGGTTATTATGGACGAAGAGCAGGAGGGCACATATAAATCGGAGATGTCGCCGCGCTATCATGCCAAGGATGTGGCTGCATTCCGCATAGGATGCCATAACGGACTTTTGCTTCTTGCCTCGGCAACCCCCTCGCTTACGACATATGCGGCGGCAAAGAGCGGTATTTATTCTTTGAATGTACTTAAAAACCGGTACGGCAACGCAGTTTTGCCAGAAGTAATAACAACCGAGATGAAATACGGAGCCGACCCGACAAAAACAAAAAATTTAAGCGACGAATTGACTCTTTCGATCAAAGAAACTCTCGAAAATAAAAAACAGGCAATATTGCTGCTTAACCGCCGCGGCTACAATACATTTGCCGCGTGTGAAAGTTGTGGAAAGGTGATGACCTGTCCGAATTGCAGTATCTCACTTACATATCACAGCAAAAACGGCAGATTGATGTGCCATTATTGCGGATATTCAGAGCCTTTTACAAACGTTTGTCGCGAATGCGGCGAAAAAAGCGTGGTATTTTCCGGAACGGGAACGCAAAGGCTTGAAGAGGAACTTCATGACAGCTTTCCCGAGGCGCGTGTGCTCCGTCTTGACGCGGACACAACAACTTCGCGATATTCTTTTGAAAATTCACTAAAAAAGTTCACAAACGGCGAGTATGATATAATGTTAGGAACACAAATGGTCGCAAAAGGACTTGACTTCCCAAATGTTACGCTTGTCGGTATAATATCCATAGATCAGCAGCTTTACAATGATGATTATAAAAGTGCCGAGCGCACCTTTGACCTTTTAACTCAGGTCATAGGCAGAGCAGGGCGAGGCGATAGTAAGGGCAGAGCCGTTATCCAAACCTCTTTCCCCGAAAATGAGATAATACGGCTTGCCGAAAAGCAGGATTTTGAAGCGTTCTACAATTTGGAAATATCAATGCGTAAGGCCATGATTTATCCTCCGTATTGTAACTTATGCGTGGTGTCGTTTACCGGAAGCGATGAGATGCTCACAAAATCGGCGTCAAAGGTGTTTTTGAATATGCTCAAGGAGCGGCAAAAGAATGATTTCGCAGATTTAAGCATCATCGTTTTGGGACCTATCGCTCCGCGTATTTCAAAAATATCCGGCAAATACCGATTCCGTATAATAATAAAATGCAAAAACACAAAAAAATTCAGATTTTTCCTGTCGGGACTTTTAAAGGATTACGCAAAGGACGGACGTTTTTCGGCGGTTACGGCATTTGCGGACATAGATCCCGAGAGTATATTATGAGGTGAAAAAGATGGGAATCAGACAAATCAGGGTAAACGATGACCCGATACTTCGAAAGGTCAGCCGTCCCGTTGAAAGCTTTGACGCAAAGCTCTTTAAATTACTTGACGATATGAGAGACACTCTTTACGATGCCGACGGCTGCGGACTTGCCGCCGTTCAGGTGGGAATGCTCAAAAGAGTGGTAGTTATAGATGTCGGCGACGGTCTTATAGAGCTTATAAATCCGGAAATAGTCGAGAGCGACGGAGCTCAGTACGAAATAGAGGGTTGCCTTTCGCTTCCGGGTAAAAGCGGCGTTACGGTTCGGCCGAAAACCGTAAAGGTAAGAGCGCAAAACAGAGAGGGGAAATGGTGCCTTTATAAGGGCGAGGACCTTAAAGCGCGCGCATTTTGCCATGAGATAGACCATCTTGACGGTCATTTGTATATTGAACGTCTTGCACCCGAGGAAGTAGTTGAGCGTATACGCCGCGAAAGCGGACGAATTGATTGACGAGGTAACTTATGAGAATAGTTTTTATGGGTACTCCCGACTTCGCCGTGCCGTGTCTTAAAAGACTTGTAGATGACGGTAACGAGGTTGTCGGCGTGTTTACACAGCCCGATAAACCTAAGGGCAGGGGATATACGCTTACTCCGCCGCCCGTTAAGGTTTTTGCCGAGGAAAACGGTATACCTGTTTTTCAGCCGAAAAGCATGCGTGACGGAGAAGCTCTCGAAATTCTTAAAAGACTTAACCCCGAGCTTAATGTGGTTACGGCTTACGGCAAAATTTTACCTCCCGAAATACTGTATCTTCCGAAGTTTTGCTCAATAAACATACACGCGTCTCTTCTGCCGAAATATCGCGGAGCGGCCCCGATACAATGGTGCATATTAAACGGCGAAAAAGAGACCGGAGTTACATCTATGCTTATGAACGAGGGGCTTGACACCGGAGATATGCTCATTTCCGAAAAGCTCCCGATTGATGAAAATATGACTGCGGGCGAGCTTCACGATAAGCTGTCGCTGCTCGGCGCGGACGTCCTTTCAAAAACAATCAGAGCTTTGCTTGACGACAGCCTTAAACCCGTAAAGCAAAACGATGATGAGAGCTGTTATTCGCCTATGCTTACAAAGGCTCTTTGCCCGATTGATTTTACTAAAACGATTGATGAAGTGCATAATAAGATAAGAGGTCTCTCGCCGTGGCCCACCGCAACCGCCGTTTTGGGCGGCAAGAATGTCAAGCTTCATTCTTCCGAAAAAACCGAGCTTAAAGGCGGCGCACCGGGAGAAATTACCGTATCCCACGGCGAAATGCTTGTCGCCTGCAAGGACGGTAAACTGCTTAAAATTCTTGAGCTCCAGCCGGAGGGTAAAAAGAGGATGAGCGCAGAAGCTTTTCTTTTGGGGCATAAAATACAAAGCGGCGATTCTTTTAAATAAGGGTGAAAAGAAATGCCATATTATATTGATTATTATTATTTTATTCTGATAGTCCCCGTGCTGTTTATTTCGCTGATATGCCAGGCGAGAGTAAATTCCGCATATTCGAAATTTTCCCGCCTTAATAATATGAACGGCCTGACGGGTGCCGATGCGGCAAGACGTGTGCTTGATTTTTACGGAATACAAAATGTCCGTATAGAGCATATCAGAGGAAAATTAAACGACCATTATGACCCGCGTGATAACGTGATAAGACTTTCTGACGGCGTTTACGGCAGCTGCTCGGTAGCGGCAATCGGCATAGCCTGCCACGAAGCCGGTCATGCGGCGCAGCACGCAGAAAATTATACTCCGATAAAGGTTCGCAATGCGCTTCTTATGCCGTGCCAAATAGGCTCGCGTGCCGCGATTCCGCTCGCTGTAATCGGCATATTTTTAGGCTCGCAGCTGCTTGTGAATATCGGGATTTTCTTCTATGTCTTTGTAATGCTGTTCCAGCTTGTAACGCTTCCCGTTGAATTTAACGCAAGCCGCCGAGCCGTTGACGTTATCGAAAATACCGGAATGCTGTCGAATGACGAACTCCCCGGTGCAAAGCGCGTTCTCAAGGCGGCGGCTATGACGTATGTTGCGTCCTTTGCGGTTTCGGCTGCAAACCTTTTAAGATTGCTGTTGCTTACAAATAATAAGAGAAGGTAATTTATGAACGAAAGACAGTTAGCTTTCAAAATTCTCAACAAAATAGAACGCGACAATGCGTACTCAAATTTGACGCTGGATGCGGCTCTGCGTGAAAATGCGGCCGCTTCGGCGTCTTCTGCGTTTGTCACGGCGCTTGTTTACGGTGTCACCGAGCGTAAAATAACGCTTGATTTCATATTGTCGCGCTATCTTACAAAGCCTCTCAAAAAACTCAGACCCGAGGTGTTGACGGTTCTTCGGCTCGGTGCGTTTCAACTCTGCTTTATGGATAAAGTGCCTGCTTCCGCGGCGGTAAACGAGAGTGTAAAGCTTGTGAAGGGCTGCGGCTGCGCTTATGCCTCGGGGCTTGTTAATTCGGTACTGCGTAAAATTGCAAAAGACGGTTTTACATATGAAAAGACAGGCGAAAAAATTAAGGATTTGAGCATAATCTACTCGTGCCCCAAGGCACTTGTAAGCAAATTCGTTGAGGATTACGGCGAAGAAAAAACAGAGAAAATACTTTCATCGTCCATAGGCGCACGCCCCGTAACTGCGAGAGTGAATACTCTTAAAGCTTCACCGGATGAGCTTATAGCCTTGCTTTCCGGCGAAAACGCGGTTGCCGAAAAGTGCCCCGAGGACGAAAATTACATAATACTTAAAAATACCGGTGCGGTAGAAGAGCTTAAAGCGTATAAAGCGGGATTTTTCCACGTTCAGGACATCTCCTGCGGCAAGGCGGTAAAAGCACTGTCGCCGAAAGCCGGCGACACCGTTTTTGATATGTGCTCTTCACCCGGCGGAAAGGCGTTTACGGCGGCGCAGCTTATGAAAAACAAGGGCAAAATACTCGCTTTTGACCTTTACCCTCAGCGCGTAAAGCTCTGTGAAGAGGGAGCTTTAAGGCTCGGTATAGATATAATCGAGGCTAAGGTGGGCGACGCCTGTGTATTTTTGCCCGAGTATGAAAAAGCTGCGGACAAGGTGCTCTGTGACGTGCCCTGCTCAGGCTTCGGAATAATCGGCAGGAAGCCCGAAATACGCTACAAGGATATTGCGATTATTGACAATTTACTGCCTGTGCAGTATAATATTTTGGCAAATGCAGCAAAATATGTAAAGAACGGCGGCACGCTTGTTTATTCGACGTGTACGCTGAGCAGAGCCGAAAATGAAGGCGTTTGCGAGAAATTCCTCGGTAATAACGCGGAGTTCCGCAAAATATCTTTTAATACGATTATTCCGACCGAAAACGGCGGTGACGGCTTCTTCTTTGCAGTATTCGGGAGAATTTGATTTTGAGTAAAACTGATATACGTTCCCTGTCTTTGTCGGAGCTTACGGAAAAGACAGTTTCAATGGGGCTTCCGAAATACCGTGCAGGGCAGATTTATTCCTGGCTCAACGAAAAAGGCGCGGTATCTTTTGACGATATGACAAATATCGGCAAGCAGCTCCGAAAAACACTTGATGACGAGTTTTATATCTGTAACTGTAAAATAGATACTAAGCTTGTCTCGCAAAAAGACGATACGGTAAAATATCTTTTTGATTTATCCGACGGCGAATATGTTGAGAGCGTCGTTATGAAATACAAATACGGCTATACCATATGTATCTCAACTCAGCTCGGCTGTAAAATGGGCTGTTCGTTCTGTGCTTCCGCAATAGGCGGGTTTAAGCGTCATTTGCGTCCCTCGGAAATGCTGTCGGAGGTAATAACGGCTCAGAACGACCTCGGCATACGCATTTCCCATATAGTGCTTATGGGTACCGGAGAGCCGCTTGACAATTACGATAACGTTATGAAGTTTTTGTCGCTTGTAACCGATGAAAACGGTCTTAATATAAGTATGCGCCACATATCGCTTTCCACTTGCGGTATAGTTCCGCGCATATATGATTTGGCAGAAAAAAGACTTGGACTTACTCTGTCGGTTTCGCTTCACGCACCGAACGACAGTATCCGTTCGCGCTCTATGCCGGTAAACTTAAAGTGGAATATCGAGGAGCTTTTAAAGGCGTGTAGATATTATACCGAAGTAACTTCTCGCAGAATATCATTTGAATATGCTATGATAAGCGGCCTTAACGATTCGGACGAATGTGCGAGGGAACTTTCCTCAAGACTTCGCGGAATGCTGTGCCACGTGAATTTAATTCCCGTTAACAACGTAAGGGAAAACAATTACGTAAGAAGCGATAGAGAAAGGCTCAGGAGCTTTTCCGAAATACTGCAAAAAAACGGTATAAACGTTACGGTTCGCCGAACGCTCGGAAGTGATATTGACGCTTCGTGCGGACAACTTAGAGCTAAAAAGATAACCGATAAAAATTGATTGTGAAAAAGAGGTGATCTGCTGTGAAAATAGTCGCAAAAACCGATGTGGGCATGGTTCGTGAGAGCAATCAGGATTCATACACCACCGGTGAGCTGCCGAACGGTGTCGCATGGGCCGTGGTCTGCGACGGTATGGGCGGTGCTTCCGGAGGAAACGTGGCGTCATCCACAGCGGTAAAAGTAATAGCCGAGCAGATTACATCTTCGTTCAGACCCGGTATGAGTGCAAAATCTATCAAAAATATGATGGTGTCTGCCATAAATGCCGCCAACATCAGCGTATATGACATAAGCTGTTCAAATTCGGAGCTTTACGGTATGGGTACTACCGTGGTGTGCGCCATTGTTATGGAGCATACCGCATATATTGCCCACGCCGGAGACAGTAGAGCGTACATTGTTTCGCACGGAGCTTTAACTCAGCTCACGCGCGACCATTCGGTTGTGCAGGAGCTCGTGGAACACGGCAAAATAACCGCTCTTGAGGCAAAAAGGCATCCGAATAAGAATATAATAACGCGCGCCGTCGGCGTGAGCCGCGAAATTCTTGTGGATTTTAGCGAGCAGGAAATGAAAGACGGCGATGTGCTTTTACTTTGCACGGACGGTCTTACAAATTTCGTCGAGTCCGATGAAATGTGCGATCTTACTAAAGACGATATGTTCTATGAGTTTGCCGAGCGACTGGTCGATAGGGCAAACAAAAACGGAGGCGGCGACAATGTCACTGTCGTAGCCGTTACCTATTAAAAGGAGTGATCATTTTTGGAAAATTACTGCGGTAAAAGACTTGACGGCAGATATGAAATCAGAGAAATCATAGGTGTGGGCGGTATGGCTGTTGTCTACAAGGCTTATGATGTGATCGATGACAGAATAGTTGCGATCAAAATTCTCAAAGAGGAATTTCTCGCAAATGATGAATTCCGCCGTCGCTTCAAAAACGAATCAAAGGCTATTGCCGTTTTGTCGCACCCGAATATAGTTAAGGTGTATGACGTGAGCTTCGGCGACAGACTTCAGTATATAGTTATGGAATATATTGAGGGCATAACTCTCAAAGAATATATAGAGCAGCAAAAGGTTATAAACTGGAAAGAGGCTGTTCACTTTGTAACACAGATTTTAAAAGCGCTTCAGCACGCGCATGATAAGGGTATTGTACACAGAGACGTAAAGCCGCAAAATATTATGCTCTTGCAGGACGGCACCATTAAAGTCACCGATTTCGGCATAGCGCGTTTCTGTCGCGGCGATACGCGCACTATGACCGAAAATGCCATCGGCTCGGTTCACTATATCAGTCCCGAGCAGGCGAGAGGCGAAATAACCGACGACAAGGCCGATATTTATTCCGTAGGTGTGGTTATGTATGAAATGCTTACGGGTCAGCTTCCGTTCCAGTCGGACAGTGCTGTTTCCGTAGCGATAATGCAGCTTCAGCAGGAGGCTAAACGTCCGCGTGAGATTAATCCCGATATTCCTCTCGGCCTTGAGCAGATTACATTGCGCGCCATGCAGAAAAATCCCAAGGATCGTTACCATTCGGCAGCCGAAATGCTTGTTGACCTTGACGCATTCCGTCGCAATCCGTCAATAAAGTTCGATTATGATTACTTTGTCGATAACGAGCCTACAAAGTTTGTTGATTCAAAAGCGGTAAACGGCACAGCCGCAAGGCAGCCTGTTCCCGCAGAACGAAGACCGGCAGCTCCTGCCGTAAACGGCGACGATGATAAAAACGACGATGAAAAGCCGGCCAATAAGACCGTTCCTATACTTATCGGCATAATAGCAGGTCTTGTTGTTATTGCCGCAATAGTTACCGGCATACTTCTCGGCCGCAACGTCAAAAAGGTTGAGGTTCCGAATTTCGTAGGTAAAAATTATATCGACGATATAATGTCAAATGCCGAATACAACAGTAACTTCAAGTTTGAGACAGAGTCGGTATATAGCACCGTTGCAGAGCCCGGCTCCGTAATAAAACAGACTCCGGATGCAGGAACAAAGCTTCGTAAGGGCAAAACCGTAAAGCTTCAAATAGCATATAACGATGACAGCGTTATGATAGAAGGCATTATAGGCCTTTCGTCTGATGATGCCGAGCAAAAGCTTAAAAAAGCCGGCTTCACCACCAAGATAATAACGAGTTATCAGAAAAATGTTACCCCGGGACTTGTGTTCGATTCATATCCCACGGAGGGCTCTTATGCCGAAAAAGGCTCACTTGTAACGCTCTATGTTTCAACCGATAAAAATTCAAATTCCGTAAAAGTCCCGTCTGTTGAGGGATACAGTGCAGACGTCGCAAAGCAACTCATTGAGGCGGCAGGTCTTAAAGCTAAAGTTACCGAAACCGACAGTGACAAGCCGAAGGGCACGGTAATAAATCAGAATCCGGTAGGAGATTCCGAGGCGGATTCCGGCTCTACCGTTGAAATAGTTATAAGCAGCGGCACTCCCGCGAGTACAACTGCCAGTGTAACCGTAAATCTTCCCAATCTCTCGGGCAGCAGCACGGGTACCGTTAAGATATATCTCAACAGTGACCTTTACGCTACCTATACCGACGTGCTTTTAAACGGCGGCACAAAGACATACGAGATTTCCGGTAAGGGCGCAAACAATAAATACACCATATTTATTAACGACCAAAACGTTCAGGAGGGCAAGATTGACTTTACCCAGACTCCGGCTAAGGTAAGCGATGTTAAAAACGGCTCTTATGACGATAAGGTTGCTCTTCCCAACGTAGTCGGCAAAGATGTTTCGGAGGCTAAAAAGACGCTCGAAACATCAGGATTTACAAACGTAAAGGTTGTCGATGAAAACGGAAATTCGGCTTCTTCAGGCAAGGTTGAGAGTATGTCTCCGAGCGGCGGCGGAAAAGTATCTCCGTCTACGGAAATTAAACTGGTCGTTAAATCCGCAACGCCCGATAACGGATGAGTATGAGTAAAACATTAAACGGTAAAATTATAAAAGGTATTGGCGGCTTCTATTATGTTGAAGCCGCCAATCAAGTATATGAATGTAAGGCGCGCGGAGTTTTTCGCAAGGAAAAAACAACACCGCTTTGCGGAGATGTTGTCACCATATCCGTAAACGACGGAGCTGAAAACACAATAGACGAGATTCATCCGCGCAAAAATCAGCTTATGCGTCCTCCCGTTGCGAATATAGACAGCCTTATAATTGTGGCGTCAACCGTTAAGCCGCGCCCGTCAACTTTAGTTATTGACAAGCTGACGGCCGTTGCCGAGCATAAAAACATAGAGCCTGTAATAATCGTGACAAAGGATGATTTGGCACCTGCCGATGAGCTTGTGTCTATTTATAAGCATGCGGGCTTTGTCTCTGTTGCCGTTTCAAACGAAACAGGCGAGGGAGTCGGTGAAGTCAGAAAACTGCTCTGCGGAAAAACAAGCGCTTTTACAGGGAATTCGGGAGTCGGAAAAACTTCTCTTTTAAACAGGATTGCTCCCGAACTGAAGCTTGCCACCTCCGCGATAAGCGAGAAACTCGGCAGAGGCCGACACACCACGCGTGAAGCGGAGCTTTTTTCGGCGGCAGGCGGATATATAGCGGATACACCGGGCTTTTCTTCGCTTGAGCTTGCAATGATAAGCTCAATAGACAAGCAGGAGCTTGCATATTGTTTTCGCGAATTCAGAAAATATCTCGGCTCGTGTAAATTTACCACCTGCAGTCATACGTGTGACAAGGGTTGCAAGATTGTGGAGGCTGTAGAGAACGGTGATATCGAAAAAAGCCGCCATGAGAGCTACAAAGCTATATATAACGAGATTAAGGACATAAAGGAATGGCAGAAATGAGTAAAAAACGCTGTGTGATAGTTGCCGCCGGCAGTATTGACGACACTTCTGCGATAAAGGCATATGCCGATAGTGCCGATTTTGTTATCGCTGCCGATGCGGGATATGTTTATTGCCGCGATGCCGGTATTGAGCCGGATTTGTTTGTGGGCGATTATGACTCTTCAAAAAAACCGAAAACGCAAAATGAGCTTATTGCCCTGAACCCCATAAAGGATGCGACGGATACCGAAACCGCTCTTACGGAAGCCGAAAAAAGGGGATACAAGGAAATTACTCTTTTGGGTGCGCTCGGCGGCAGAGTTGACCATACCCTGGCTAACTTAGCCTTGGTTTCACAGGCTAAACAGCGAGGTACAAATTTAACAATAATAGATTCTCACCATAAGATATTTGCCGTCAAAAACGAGAGTGTAAGAATTGAGCGTAAAACCGCAAAGTACTATCTCTCCGTGTTTTCCGTCGGCGGGGACAGCGTTATTTCGGAGGAGGGCGTGTACTATCCGCTCTCCGATTATACACTTTCGCCGTTTTCCGCGCTCGGAGTCAGCAACGAGATAACCTCCGATGAAGCCGTGATAACGGTAAAAAAAGGGACGGTTATAATAGTTGAAGCGGACAGACTTTAATTTTTCGTTTCTTATTTATTGAAAAATTCATATTTGTATGTTAACATAATGTATCGTTGGGTAGTACGGCTTGTGTATTATCCGAATGTTTGCAAATTTGTTAATATGATTCTTTCGGAGGACCCTATGAGAGGCACTAAAAAATTTATCGGTATTATAATTTCGCTTTCGATACTTTTTTTGTGCTTTTTTTCTTTCGGCGCCGATGCGGCGGACGGGTTCTCCGTTTTTTCAACCGGAGCAACGGCGCATACAGGCGAGACAGTCACAATAAGCATTAAAAATACCGAAGCCTCCCTCGGCTCGTATTCCGTATATGTAAATTATGACAAAACCAAGCTGCAATATAAGTCAAGCTCACTCGGTGATGCCGGCAGCGCGTTGCCGCAGGCCTCATGCACACATATCGAAAGTGATTCTCAGGTGCGATATGCCGGTGCAACCTCCTCACAGAACAATGTGCAGGTAAAGGCAGGCACCGTTATGACGATAACTTTCCTTGTTATAGGAAATGCGTCGGGCTCCACCCCCGTAGGTACGCCCATTTCAGTGTATGCGGCAGCCTATGATTCAAGTGCTAAAAGCATAAGTGTTACGTCTCAAGGCAATTCCGTGCTCATAATGCCATCATCCGGTAATAATTCCGGTCAGCAGGTGCAGAACAACGTAACGGAAGCTCCCGCACAGCAAAATAACAGCGGTGATAACTCCGTAAGTTCAAGTGATGCGACACTTAAATCAATGCGTGTTTACGGTATAACGGATGCAGGCGAAACCACGGTGGATCTTACGCTTTCTCCGGAGTTTTCGTCGGATACGCTTTTTTATAATGCGAGCGTAATGAGCGACGTAGCGAGAATTCAGGTAGACGCCGTGCCGAATAATGAAAAGGCACAGGTAAGTATACCTATGGGCTATCTTAAAATGGATATAGGAAGCAACACCACAAAGATTACCGTTACCGCAGAGGACGGCGTTACAACTATGACGTATGTTTTGACTACGGTTAAATCCGAGTCTGGTACGTCGATAATAGCACCTGTTGAGACAGAGCCTTATACCGAGGGGCTTTCCGATGAGCCGATGACGGAAGTAACCGCCGCAGAGCCGGAAACACAAAATAACGCGATAGCTTCTTCTGCTGATAATATCAAAAATGCCGTTAAAAACCATATCAAAAACGAGACATTTGTTATTATCGGTGTTACGTCGGGAATTGTAGCAGTCATTCTTGCGGTTACGGCTGCCGCGCTGTTTAATAAGACTCGCAAAAAAGAAAAACCGTCAAACGACAAAAACGAAAGCTGATAAAAGATAATCGGATAAATTATCAAACAAATTACAATTTTATTTTAAACAAAAAGAACGAACCACTTTATGTGGTTCGTTCTTTTTTATATCGGTCAAATTACGGCCAAATGCCTCTGAGCTTAGTGGTGTCAACAACACTCTTAAGAGCTATGAGATAAGCTCCGGTTCTGAGCGAAACATTTTTTTCTTTGGCAATGCCGTATACGTTTTCAAATGCTTTGCTCATTTTTCTTGCAAGCTTAGAGTTTACCTCTTCTTCGGTCCATTCAAACGACTGAAGATTTTGCACCCACTCAAAATACGAAACTATAACTCCGCCTGAGTTTGCAAGAATATCGGGGACCAATACAACACCTTTTTTGTCGAGTATTTCGTCCGCGTCAATTGTTGTAGGGCCGTTGGCGCCCTCGACTATAACCTTAGCCTTGATTTTATCTGCATTATCTTTATTTATTTGGTTTTCAAGAGCTGCGGGAATGAGAATGGTCGTGTCAAGCGTTAAAAGCTCTTCGTTTGAAATTCTCTTCATACCGTCCTCATTGTAGCCCGAAAGAAGGTTGCCTTTGACGGAGAGGTATTCGAGAATTGCAGGTATATTAAGACCGTTTTCATTGTAGATACCGCCGGAAACATCGCTGACAGCTACTATTTTTGCTCCCTCTTTATTGAGGAGCTTTGCCGTTATGCTGCCGACGTTACCCATACCTTGAATTGTTACCGTGGCCGCTTTAATATCGATGCCGAGCTTTTGGCATATATAAAGAGTGTTAAGCATTATACCGCGGCCGGTGGCCTCGTTTCTTCCTTCGCTTCCGCCGAGAGCTATCGGCTTGCCCGTAACTACCGCCGGAGTGGAGTGACCGTTCAGCATACTGTATGTATCCATTATCCAGCCCATTACCTCGGCGTTTGTTCCGACGTCGGGAGCTGGTATATCCTTATCGGGCCCGATTATAGGGGATATCATAGAGGTGAAGCGTCTTGTGAGCCTTTGCTTTTCGCCGTCGGAAAGAGTTGTCGGGTCAACAACAACGCCGCCCTTGCCTCCGCCGTAGGGAATATCGGCAACAGCGCATTTGAATGTCATCCAAGCCGACAAAGCCTTAACTTCGTCAAGATTGACGTTTTGATGATAACGGATTCCGCCCTTTGCGGGGCCGCGTACCGTAGAATGCTGAACGCGATAACCTTTAAATACCTTTACGCTGCCGTCGTCCATTCTTACCGGAACAGAAACGGAGAGTTCTCTTTCGGGGTACTTCACAGCTTCGTATTCCGCCGGCTTGTAGCCGAGAATATGCGCTGCGTTTTCAACTGTTGCGAGCACGTTGTCATAAGGATTATAACTCATTACTTAACACTCCATTCATCTTTTGTTGGTGAATATAAATTCACTTTAATACTATATTACAGCTTTTTTACATTTTGTCAATAATATTTTTATATAAATTAAAATTATGTTTGATATGCACAAAACAGAAACTTTCGAATTGTTCATAACTTCTATACGTTGTTGCTTCGTGTTTGTTGTGTTTTTACGATTGAAGGAATATCGATGTCTTAGGCTCGCTCGGCAGGCACATCGGAGACCGTTTTATATGGATATGCTCCGATAGAGTAAATTTTGAATAATACGAAAAAATTTGCTTGCTTTTTTGGATAAAATCATATATAATATTCCTCGTCATTTGATCTATGGAGAGTTGTCCGAGCTGGTCGAAGGAGCACGATTGGAAATCGTGTAACCGCCTAAAACGGTTCGAGGGTTCGAATCCCTTGCTCTCCGCCATAAAAAACAGGGCATAGCAAAAGCTATGTCCTGTTTTTTGCTTGAAAGTAAAAAAGGGATTCGAACCCTTACAATCTTTTGCAAGACAAAGTCTTGTCAAAAGAAGTCTATAATAGGATAGTTTGCGGAGCAAACTCGAGGGCGAACGAAGTGAGCCGAGTCCCTTGCTCTCCGCCATAAAAAACAGGGCATAGCAAATGCCCCGTGCTAATAAGGCAGTAAAAAGTAGCGAAAATGGTGTAACCCGATATGTGGCGGGTTACACCGTTTTCTTTTTATGCAGTGAGCTGTTTCGGTATCTGTGATGTGCTTCGCATCTGTTCCATCATTTTTCGGATTTCCTGCTCGTCCGGTAAACTCACCAGTCCCACCGCTGTAAAATAGATGTCAACCTTCACCGCTTTTCGGGCGTGCTTCTTTTCCGGATTGTGCACCTCAATGCGACGAATCAGCTTGTTGACGATTGTCGGCGTAAGCTCTTTCATGTCGGTAAACTCCCGCAGCCCCTGCAAAAGCAGGCGCATATCCACCGATTTCTGCTCCATCTCAGATAGCTGCTTTTCTTCCTCATTTACCTTTTCCAGTAGTTCTTTCTGCTCGGATTCATACTCCGCCGCCATCCTTGCATAGCGTTCGTCCGACAGCTTCCCAATCACATTGTCCTCATAAATCCGGCTGAACAGCTTGTCCAGATCGGCGATCCGCTTTCTGCTGCTTTCAATAGAAAGCTTCAATTCCTGTTGCCGTTTTTTCTGGAATTCCCCGCATTTCTGCTTCTGCATATAGAGGAATATCGACTCATAGCAGCGTACAAAATCCGCCAAACCCGCAACCGCTTCCTTCACAATCATTTCTAGGACCACATCCCGGATAAAATGAATCGTACAGCTTCCTCTGCCGTCCTTGTAGTTGGCGCAGCGGAAAAACTCCTGGTTGCGTTTGAGCGATTTGGCAGCGCAGAAGTGCAGCTTTGATTTACAGTCGGCACAGAATACCAACCCAGAAAACAGACTTTTCCGATTTGTCTTTGTCGGTCTGCGTTTGTTCTTCCTGAGTTCCTGCACCCTCAGCCATACATTCTCGTCAATGATTGCCTCCTGCGTGTTGGGAATGATCTGATATTCCTCTTTTGGATTCTCAATCACCTTATGCACCTTGTAGCTGACCGTTGTGGATTTTCCGTTCACCGTGCAACCCGTGTACTGCCTATTATCCAGAATATACTCTACTGTGCTTTCAGACCAGCCATAAATATTTGCGGGAGCAGGGTTGCTTGTCTTTCTTCCAATCGAGTGGAAATATGCTGTTGGTGTCAAAATTTTTTCTTTTTCCAGCAGCCGTGCGATCTGCGTCGGGCCTTTCCCGGCAAGGCAGAGGGCGAATATCCTTCGGACGATTTGCGCCGCTGGCTCGTCGATATACCACTGCTCTTTGCCTCCTTCGAGCTTTTTGTATCCGTAGGCAACCGTAGAAGCAACCCGTCTGCCCTGAGAGGCTTTCAGCTCATTGACCGCACGGATTTTCTTGCTGGTCTGCGCCGCATACCACTCGTTAAAAATGCTGTAAAAGGGCAGCATTTCCATTCCTTCGCCGGTTGTGGAATTGATGTTTTCCTGTATGGCGATAAAGGTAATGCCGAGAGACGGATAGACCACCTGCGTCAGCCTGCCCATCTCGACCTGCTCACGGCCGAAGCGGGAAACATCCTTTACGATGATCGTCCCGACCTCTCCGTTTTCCGCCATTCTCTGCATCCGCTGAAAATCCGGCCTTTGAAAAGTCGTCCCGGAAATGCCGTCGTCTACAAAGAAAACCGGGTGCAGATACCCATGTTTTTTAGCGTAGTCCAGTAAAATCTGTTTTTGATTGGTAATGGAGTTCGACTCCATATCCTTTTTGTCATCGTCCACCGACAGACGGCAGTAAAGAGCGGTGATCTTTTCTTTTTCCTGCCCGTTTTTGTTTTGCGTTGTCATTAATTCTTCAGTCTCCTTTCTGACAACCGGGCATTGCAGGGTAATGTCAGTATACCGTGCAGTGCCCGCATTGTCGAATGTGCAGGGTTAAATATTTTGCAGTTCCAGAAGCAAATCCCGAAACTGCTTTAGGACGGTTTCTCTGCCGTCTGTATCAAAATGGGTGGTCACTTCATAAACCGTGCCGCCGATCTTCATGGAAAAGGAATCGTTGTCCGGCGAATAAAAGTAGGGGACGAAACTTCCCAAAGGAATTATTTTATCGTCCATTTATCGTTCCTCCCTTGCGTTTCGTTCTCTTTGCCTATGCCACTTATCCAACAGTTTCAGAATGGTATTCTGCATATCCTTGCCCGTATAGCTTTTCGGAAAATACTTCTGTATCTCTTCTTTTGGAAAGCGGATTTGCTCCTTCTGATTGGCTTTTTCCTCGCTAATCACGGCAAAAATGACATCGGCAGTAAGCCTGCCCTGACGGGAAAAGCCCCGGAGCCTCTGCGCCTGTGAAAGAGATGGCGTAGCGTCCGCATATTCGATTTCGTTCAAAAGCAAATGTTGTTCCTGCTCCGTCAGATACGACAATTCCACCGCAGGCGTGAGGGCGATCCTGCCCTCGTCTACCATCTCAAGCAATTCGGGAATTAAGTAAGTCAGACGGATATACCGGTGCAGAGTGTCCTTGCCGATACCAAATTCATTTGCAATTCTTTCATCGCTTCGATACTTTGTCGCAGGTTGCGACAAAGTTTTTTCTGATTTTTTTGCCGCTTCCCATTTCATTTTGTAGGCGAATGCACGCTCGCTAGGCAAAATATTGTTCCTGTGCAGGTTTGCGTCTACCATCATGGAAACCGCCTGCTCGTTGGTCAGATTGCGGACGATAACAGGTATCTTTTCCATGCCGAGTTCTTTGCAAATCTCCATTCTTCTGTGTCCTGATATGACCTCGTATTCACTTTCCGAAAGAGGACGGACGATCAGCGGCTCGATTGTACCTTGCGCCTTTATGCTCTTTAAAAGCTGTTCCTTTTCCTCTCCGTCTCTTAGCTTGAACGGGTGATTTTGAAAGGGAACAAGGGATTTTAAATCTAAGTATTCAATCGCTTCTTTTTCTTTCATATGTTATGAAACCTCCGTTGTTTTTCTTTTTCGGGTAGTAAGTATTCTTACTCTATTTGTCTTAATAGCTTCTGATCTTCGGAACTTTAGAAGTCCGAAAACCGGAAATCAGAACTTTTTCAAGTAGATGATGCTCGGCTTTCCCTGTCCCTGCCGCTTGCGGAGGATCAGGTCAGCCTGTTCCAGTTCCGAGAACAGCCTGCATATCTTTTCGTGCCCGAAGCGCAGTTTTTCCTGCGCCTCTTTGACGGTAAAGAACTGGTATATGCGTCCACGCTTGTCCGTCCAGCCGTTTTTGGCGGAAAGGTGCATCCGGTCGAGCAGCAGGCCATAGAGCATTTTAGCGTCGGTGGAAACCGGATTGTATTTTTCCTCTGTAAACAAAGCCTTGGGGACTTTGTAAAACACATAGTTTTCCGCTTCGGATAGTTTAAAATATGGATTCAGATCATCACCTTCTTTCTGTCACGGTTTTAAACCGTGATTTTGTATGTTCGGGTATTACGGTATTCCCACCGCATTTTTTCTCTGAAAAAGCCTTGATTTCTGCGGCTTTGCGGCTCCCAAAAGCGTGACATAGACACTCTGTTTTCATCCGTTTCAAGCAGCAGAACATTCCTTTCTTAAATTTCCGCCCTATCGGAGCGAGCAGACTGTTTGTACTCCTACCGTCGCAAAACAGTATCACTCGTCAGGGCTGCACCCTGAAACCCGCTTGAGACTGCACTGCCCGTTTCCTGCGCTGGCGCTCGGCGGCTTTCTTCCGCTTTTGGACGGTGGCGCAGTCCGGGCAGTAGCGCTGGTTGTTAGCTTTTGGTATGAAGTATGTTTTACAGATTTGGCATTGCTTTCTGCCTGCCGGACGCATAATTTCTGCGTGTAATGCATTGTCTGCGGGAAGGACTGCATTTTTGAAATAGTTGCAGTAGATTCCGTACCGGCTGATACACTGGACACAGGAATGTTCCTCGCCGTCGTCCAGCAGAAGGCAGTTGCCGTCCACATAGTTGCAACAGAGCTTTCTGATGAGTGCGTTGATCCGCTTTGACTGCTTTGGCGTGATTTTTATGACCATGATTTTCACCTCCTCACGATTTGATGATCCATTGATTTACAGAGCCTGCTGTTTTCTCTGAATCCAGTTTTTTTGTCCCTGCCCCTGTCAGGCGGCATCGCAAAGTCATATCCCATTCGGATCGTTATTCAATTTTCAAGGTACAATGAAAAGGTCTTTCACTTATTCCCACTGGCAGAGGTCAAATGCACCCCCTAAACGGGAAAATATTTGCAAATTTTAGAAAAGCCCTTCACTCATTTGGACAAAGGGTGCCGAAATGCACACCCAATTTCAGGCTTTCTCCAAAAAATTTTTTGAGAAAATTTATCCCTTCACTTGTTCCCACTGGGAAGCACCAATTTATCGGGTGTTTATGAAAAATTTTTTATCTGGTAAAATCCCTCTCACTTATTTGGAATTACAAGTCTCAATGACACCCTATTTCACAGAAAAAATGAGAAAATATTTTTTCGGTTGCAGGTGCTTTATTTTGCTTCCGTCAAAAAGTCTCTTCACTTATTCCCACTGAGAACAGCCAAATGCACACCCTGAATCGCAAAAAATTTTTACCCATTCACTTATTTGGAATTGAGAAGTCAAAACGCAACCTGTTTTTCAGAAAAATGGCAAAAAAATTTGCCCGCCAATATAGGCGGCACACTTTCGATACAAAAAATATAATTGGCCTTCTTAAATACAGCGAACGCATACATATCGGTTGAATAATTCGTCAAAAAGTGTTATAATAAAGCACTACATTATGGATTTTGCCGTTTGTCGGGAGGTTATATGCTATGGCAATCAGCTATAAAAAGCTATGGAAACTACTGATAGATAAAGACATGAAGAAAAAAGATCTGGAGCAGGCGGCGGGGATTAGCCATTACACCATTGGGAAATTGAACCGTGGCGACAATGTTACTACCGAGGTGCTGGCAAAAATCTGCATTGCGCTTGGCTGTACGATGGATGATATCATGGAGATCATTCCGGATCATACCGATAAGATAACGGAGGAATAACAATGGCACGGACAGCGAAACCGAAAAAAGAAATATCTATGGAGGAAGCGCTCTGGAAAAGTGCGGACAAGCTGCGTGGCTCAGTAGAACCTGCGGAGTATAAGCATGTTGTCCTGAGCCTGTTTTTCCTGAAATTCGCCGGTGATAAATTTGACGCTCAGAGGGAAATGATTGCTGAACAGTACGGCGAAAAATTTATGGACACGGTGGCGTTCTACACAAAAGACAATGTTTTCTATCTGCCCCCGGAAAGCCGCTGGTCTTATATTATGGAAAACGCTAAGCAGGACGACATCGCCCTGAAAATCGACACGGCTCTTTATACGATTGAGAAAAATAATCCGGCGCTGAAGGGCGCTCTGCCGGACAACTATTATTCCCGCTTGCAGCTTGACACGGCAAAGCTGGCTTCCCTGCTGGACGAGATCAACCGCATCAATACCGATGACAAAGAGAATGACATTATCGGGCGCATTTATGAGTATTTTCTCAGCAAATTTGCGCTTGCTGAAGGGAAAGGTAAGGGCGAATTCTATACGCCGAAATGTATCGTCAATTTGATTGCCGAAATGCTGGAGCCTTACGATGGAATCCTGTACGATCCCTGCTGCGGTTCGGGCGGTATGTTCGTGCAGTCCATGAAGTTTGTAGAGGCGCACCACGGCAACAAAAAGCAGGTGTCCATCTACGGGCAGGAATATACCAATACCACTTTCAAACTGTGCAAGATGAACCTTGCCATTCGTGGTATTTCCGCAAATCTCGGTGAAACGGCGGCAAACACCTTTACCAACGACCAGCACAAGTATTTGAAAGCCGATTATATCATGGCGAATCCTCCCTTTAATCAAAAAGAATGGCGTGCCGCCGATGAGTTGACCGATGATCCCCGTTGGGACGGTTATGAGGTGCCTCCTACCAGCAACGCAAACTATGGCTGGATTTTACATATTGTTTCCAAGCTGTCGCAGAACGGCGTTGCGGGCTTTTTACTGGCAAACGGCGCATTGTCCGACGATGGGACGGAACTTAAAATCAGACAGCAGCTTATTGAGAATAACCTTGTAGAAGCGATCATCATCCTGCCCCGAAACCTGTTTTACACCACCGACATCAGCGTCACGCTTTGGATACTGAACAAAAACAAAAAGGCCCGTGCTGTAGAGCAGAACGGGCAGCTCAAACGCTATCGTGACAGAGAGCGGGAAATTCTCTTTATGGATTTGCGGCAGATGGGCAGTCCCTACGAGAAAAAATACATTGAGCTGACGGAGGAAGATCGGGCGAAGGTCACTTCGGTCTATCACAACTGGCAGCAGGAGGGTTATGAGGAAACCTACGAGAATGTTCCGGAATTTTGCTATTCCGCTTCTTTTGAGGAAGTCGCAGAAAAAGGCTTTACCCTTGTGCCCAGCCGGTATATTGAATTTGTCAACCGTGATGAGAATATCGACTTTGATACGAAGATGAGAACACTTCAGGCCGAGCTGAAAGAGCTGCTTGTGCAAGAAGAACAGTCGAAAGCTGATCTGCTGGCAGTGTTTAAGGAGTTGGGGTATGAAATCAAATTATAAAAAACTGGGACAGTATATCCGACAAGTTGATGTTCGTAACACTGAAGGAAAAGAAGAAAATCTTTTGGGCGTTTCCGTTCAGAAGCAATTTATTCCCTCCATTGCTAATACTGTCGGCACGGACTTTACCAAATACAAAGTCGTGAAAAAAGGGCAATTTACATACATTCCAGATACTTCTCGCAGAGGAGATAAGATTGGAATTGCCTTGCTTGAAGATTATAACGATGGCTTAGTAAGCAATGTGTATACAGTCTTCGAGGTCGTGGATACAAACAAACTGTTGCCGGAATATCTCATACTCTGGTTCAGCAGACCGGAGTTTGACCGTTATGCACGCTATAAATCCCACGGCAGTGTGCGGGAAATCTTTGACTGGGATGAGCTGTGTATGGTGGAGCTTCCGGTTCCCGATATTGCGGAACAGCGGAAAATCGTCAAAGCTTATCAGGCCATTACGGACAGAATTGAGCTGAAAAAGAGGATAAATGATAATTTAGAAGCGACTATTCAAGTAATCTTCAAGTCAATGTTTATTGACTATGAAGGAGCAGATTATTCCGATTATATTGATTTCGAGTTCGGAAAATATCCTGCAAATTGGAACTTAGTTGACTTGGATTCAATTATTGATGTTCGTGATGGTACACACGACTCACCAAGTCCAACTGAATCGGGTAAGTATCTTATCACTTCTCGTCATTTGCTCCCATATGCTGTTGACCGTAGTGGTGCGTACTTTATTAATGAAACTGACTACAATAAAGCAAATGAGAGAAGCAAGGTTGAGTACGGAGATATTCTCTTTAGTATGATTGGAACAATCGGAATCATCTCGTTCATTACAGATCGAGAAATTGATTTTGCGATAAAGAATGTTGGGTTGTTCCGTACTTCTCAAAATCCGACGATGCGATATTTTATTCTTTCGTATCTCAAAAGCAAAATCGTGGAGAATTACATTTCTTCTTATATGGCAGGAAGCACACAATCCTATGTGAGCTTAAATGTACTTAGAAAAATACCTCTTATACTTCCGCCAGATGAGGTGATTCACCGTTTTGAAAAACAAGTAACTCCGCTCTATGCAAAAATGATTGAAAATACCCATGAAACAATTAAGCTCAATGACCTTAAAGATGTAATAACTACATCAATGTCAAGCCGCTAAATTATCATGTAATAAATAGAAAGGAATTAAAATTATGGCTATTCAATTAACTCTTGAACAAGTAAAGGCTCTTGTCAAAAAGAACGGATATATAATTTCAAGTGAAACTCGCACAGGAAATAACTTGGGAACTGTATTAAAACTTTCAAATGGTTGCAATATAAACTGTTGGGATAAAGGTACTGTAAACTGTCAAGGCAAAAATGCAGATGAAATAAATAAAATATTATCGGGGACTCTGCCAACGCAAGCCACAAGTAATAAAAAAGTTTTTGTTGTCTATGGACATGATGGCAATGCTAAGACTCAACTCGAAGCTATGCTCAGAAGATGGGATTTAGAACCCCTGATTTTAGATCAGCTTGTTTCTTCAGGTCAAACTATTATAGAAAAATTAGAAGAATATACAAGTCAAGTGAATTTTGGAATTGTTTTAGCTACACCAGACGACATTGGTTATCCCAAGAATGATGAATCTAAAAAGCGACATAGAGCTCGCCAAAATGTTGTTTTAGAACTGGGAATGTTATTATCAAGGATTGGACGAGAAAAAGTCGCAATTTTACTTTCACAATCAGAGGATATGGAAAAGCCATCTGATATTGATGGCTTGATATATATTCCTTTTAAAGATAATATCGAAGAAACTAAATTATCTTTAGCAAAAGAAATGCAAAGCAATGGCTATGAATTAGATATAGCTAAACTGTAAAAGTTTAGAGGTGACCACAATGGCAAACTTTAACGAACACGCCTTGGAGCTATCCATTATGGAGCTGTTCAAGGATGAAGGATATACCTATCTCGCAGGAGAGCAGATCCACCGGGAACGCACGGAAGTCCTGCTTGCCGATGATCTGCGGAAGTATTTATATAACCGATACGCCAAGGACGGTATCACGCCCGGCGAAGTGGACGGTATCCTTTTGCGGCTGCGGAACATCTCCGGCACGGTGTACGAAGCGAACAAGGCGGTACATAAACTGCTGTGCGACGGCTTTATCCTCAACCGTGAGGACAGGACACAGAAGGATTTATATATTGAGCTGATCGACTATGATAATCCCGAAAACAACATCTTCAAGGCAGTCAATCAGTTTGAAATCGAGGGCGTGGGCGGTCAGCTCCGCATTCCCGACGGTATTGTGTTTGTCAACGGTATTCCCGTAGTAGTGCTGGAATTCAAAAGCGCCGTCAAAGAAAACACAACGATCATGGACGCTTACAAGCAGCTTACCGTCCGCTACCGCAGAGATATTCCGGAATTGCTCAAATACAACGCCTTTGTGGTCATCAGCGACGGAGCGAACAATAAATACGGTTCTCTTTTCAGTCCCTACGACTATTTCTATGCGTGGCGGAAAGTTGAATCTGAAGACAAGGAGCTGGACGGAATCAACTCTCTTGTCACGATGATGAAGGGGCTCTTCCGAAAAGACCGTTTGCTTGCGGTTATCAAGGATTTTATCTATTTCCCCGACAGCTCGGATAAAGAGCTGAAAATTGTCTGCCGTTATCCGCAGTTCTTTGCTGCAACAAAACTGTTTGAGAATATCAAGCTGCATATGCGTCCTGACGGCGATGGAAAGGGAGGTACCTATTTCGGTGCAACCGGCTGCGGCAAGAGTTACACCATGTTGTTTTTGACCCGTATGCTGATGAAAAGCAAGCTGTTCTACAGCCCGACCATTTTAATTATCACCGACCGCACAGATTTGGATGACCAGCTTTCCCACCAGTTTGTAGGCTCCAAAAAATACATTGGGGACGAAACGGTAATTAGCATTGAATCCCGTGAGAAACTGCGGGAAGAATTGCAGGGGAGGGAAAGCGGCGGCGTGTATTTAACGACCATCCAGAAATTTACAGAGGATTTGCAGCTGCTTACCGATAGAACCAATGTCATTTGTATTTCTGATGAAGCGCACCGAAGCCAGATCAACCTTGACCAAAAGGTCAAAGTGACCGAAGCGGGTGTGGAGCGTAAATATGGCTTTGCCAAGTATCTGCACGATTCCCTGCCAAACGCAACCTATGTAGGCTTTAGCGGAACGCCGGTGGACGGGACGATTGAAGTATTTGGTCCTGTAGTGGATTCCTATACCATGACCGAATCGGTGCGTGACGGCATTACTGTTAATCTTGTTTACGATGGGCGTGCGGCGAGGGTAACACTGGACAGTGCAAAAGTCAAGGAAATTGAACAATATTACGACCAGTGCGAAGCACAGGGCGCTAACGAGCACCAAATTGAGGAAAGCCAGAAAGCTGTCGCCAAAATGGAGGCGATAATCGGCGACCCGGACAGGCTGCGTGCAGTCACCAAGGATTTTATCCACCATTACGAAACCCGTGTAGCGGAAGGCGCAACCGTTGCAGGCAAGGCAATGTTTGTCTGCATGAACCGCACGATTGCGTATAACTTCTACAAAATCGTTATAGAGATGCGTCCCGAATGGGCAGTAAAGAAAATCAGTGAAGATGAAACAGCGCTTACCGATAAAGAGAAAAAAGAGCTGAAGCCTATCGAGAAAATTAAGCTCGTGATGACTCGCAATAAAGATGATGAGCCCGCTCTTTATGAAATGCTTGGGACAAAGGATGATCGCAAGGAATTTGACCGGCAGTTCAAAAATCCGAAATCCAATTTCAAAATCGCCATTGTTGTCGATATGTGGCTGACCGGATTTGATGTGCCGGAGCTGGATACCATCTACATAGACAAGCCGATTCAGCAGCACACACTGATCCAAACGATCTCCCGTGTCAACCGTGTCTGCGAAGGCAAAGACAAGGGCTTGATTGTGGACTATATCGGTATCAAAAAGAATATGAACCTTGCTTTAAAGAAATACACGAATTTTGAATGTGATGAGTTTGAAGGTGTGGAGCAGGCGGTTACCATCGTCAAAGATCAGTTAGAAGTGCTGGCGCAGATGTTCCACGGCTTTAACAGCAAGGATTTCTTTGAAGGTTCTCCGACGGAGCAGCTTGCCTGCCTCAATCGGGCGGTCGAATATATGCAGCTGTCGGAGGAACTGGAAACCCGCTTTATGGCGGCGGTCAAGCGGATGAAGCAGGCTTTCAATCTTTGCAGCTCCAGCGAAAAGATTTCGGACGAGGAAAAAGATTATATCCATTTTTACTGCGCTGTCCGCTCTATTCTCTTCAAGCTGACCAAGGGAGACGCCCCGGATATTTCGCAGATGAACGCTCGTGTGCGTGAAATGCTGGAGGGCGCTATCCAGTCGGACGGTATCGAGGAATTGTTTGAAACCGGAAAACATATCTCTGTTGACATTTTCAGCGATGAGTATATGGACAAGATAAATGCTATCCAGTTGCCGAACACCAAAATCAAAATCCTGCAAAGACTACTCTCGCAGGCAATCGACGAATTCAAGAAGGTCAACAAAATCATGGGTGTAGAGTTTGCGGACAGATTAAAGCGGGTGGTTGACGAATACAATAACCGCCGCAGGGATGAATCCTATGCAAACGAGGTGCTTGACGATATTGCCGGGAAGCTTGCTGATCTGCTTGCGGAGCTGAAAACAGAGAAGGACTCCTTCAAAAAATTAGGGATAGACTACGAGGAAAAAGCCTTTTATGATATTTTGAAAGCCGTTGCAAAGAAGTATGAATTCGATAATGAATATCCGGATGAAAAAATGCTTGAGCTTTCAAAGAAAATCAAAGTCATTGTTGACGATAAGTCCCGCTATACCGATTGGTCTACCCGTGACGACATCAAAGCAAATTTGCAGGTGGATTTGATTTTGCTGTTGGATGAATACGGCTATCCGCCGGTAACACTGGATGATGTCTATAAAGAAGTTCTGGAACAGGCGGAAAACTTTAAGAAGTACGCCGGTTAAAGGCATATAAAATCAATCGGGTCTTAGGGCAGCGTCCTAACGAGAATCACTATTTGTAGCCGTATGGGGATACAAATAGTCTGCTCGCTAAGATGATACAGAAAAACCGGAGAAAGCAGTTTTGCTCTCTCCGGTTCGTTCTATGTTACCCTGATTTTTTTCGGCTTTGCTTTTGAAAGCTTGATAATCAAATCATCTACAGCATCGGTATAGCGCCCTTCCCGCCGCAGTTTGTTCTGAAACCAAATAAGATTTTGAATGAGAAATCTGCGCTCATTTTCCGAAAGATAAAGATGAAATTTCTGTTCTTTCATATGTAAATCAACTCGTTGTTCACGATTTCAGCAGCTCGGTTTCGGATGCTATTCATCTTTTGCACCCATTCCATAGGGTGCTTGGCTTTCAGCTCTTCCGTGACATTTTCCTGCTTAGAAAGTACGGATACAAGCAACTGAAACATCCGCTCCGCCTGCTGATCTACCTCTGCCAGATGTCCGTTCAGCGTTCCGGAAGTCAGCAGATTGTAATATCGAATTTTGTGATACTGCTTGAAATACCGCCGGTATCGCTGTCCCCAAACTCCGATTTCAATTTCTTTTTCGGGTGATACTTTTAGATTGGGTAGTTCATAATCGCCCTGCCGGGTGTATGTGCCGCCTGCTTCTTCATAAATATTTTTCATCGCAAAAACCTCCTGTGCTTTTTGGTGCTTTCATTCTACAGAAGATTTTCAGGAAAAACCAATGTGCCGATTGCAGTTTTAACGGCATATACAGAACAAGAGTACGAACCTTACGATTCGTACTCTTGTTTCTACCCTGCAATGCCGATTTCTGTGTGTTTTTCGGATACTGCCTTATACACACTCGGCAAAAGCTATGTCCTGTTTTTTGTTTCGTGCAAGATTTGACATTTCATACCAAATACCTCAAAAATTTAAGGCTGCCATAAAGACAGCCCTTTAATAATTTACGCTGTTTGCGACAGCTGCGTCTTCAATAACGCTCTGTTCTGCTTTTTCCTGTGCTTCGGTTGCTTTTTTCTCGTTAATTTCTTTAGCCTCTGCCAAAATATCGTTTGCGTTTTCTTTAACCTCTGTTACTGCTTTCATCACAGAGTCTTTAACTCTCAAACCAAAAGCCGCAGTGTGAGCATATGCTTTTTTTGCATCCTTGCTTCCCAAAGCCTTAACTCCTGCCGTACCAAACAGCACACCGCCTGCAAATGCCGCCAATTCACTAATCATTATAAAATCTCCTTTCAATTTCGTTTTCGGTTTGTTAGGTTAGCATTGCCTAAGCAAAGGCAAATGTCAAGCAAATATTTCAATTTATAATTAATACACTTATAACATATAATAAATCGGGTGATAAAATGAGCAAAAAATTATTAAAATATGATATTATCGGCTTCATTTTTGTAAGCATTATCGGCACGCTTGCGCATTTTGTATATGAATTGACAAACAAAAGCGTTATTGCGGCATTATTCTGCCCGATTAACGAAAGCCCTTGGGAGCATTTAAAATTAATTTTCTTTCCATATTTAATATGGACTGTTATACAAGCCGTTATTATGAAGGGTACAAAAAATCTTTTGCCTGCCAAATTTATCGGTGTATTTGTCGGAATGGCAGCCACGCTTTCATTTTTCTACACCTACACGGGAATAGTGGGCAAAAATATCGATTGGCTCAATATTCTTTCATTTTTTATTGGCGTATTTATCGCATTTTTGATTGATTATCTTTTAATCAAAAGTGAAAAAATGCAGGGCAAAGGAGTAAACATAACAGCCATAATTTTGTTTATAATTATGAGTGCAATATTTATACTTTTCACCTTTGCTCCGCCGCTAATCCCGCTTTTTAAAGACCCGATTACCTCAAGCTACGGGATATAAGGCTTATTCGCTGCTCTTAAAATCCATAACTGCTTTGATAAGCTTACTAAAAAATACGGAGATTGCTATCAAGCCGATAGTTATAAGCAGAAACATAGCGCTGTTTTGAATAAGATGATACACTGCTTTTACATTATTACCTGCATCAGCTGCCGCATTTTGAATACCTGTATAAGCTGCACCACCATATTTAAATGATGAAACATATCCTAAGTAAGTGTTATTATAATTTTTAATTTTAATGCCAAAAATTATAGACAATATACCCGAAACAAAGCCGATTGTGTTGCTTATAAGCGGCAACAATTTAAGCATATCAACTTTCTTTTTAGGCGGCTGTGTCGGTTGTGCAAAATGCATACTTTGCACTTGTTGAGATGCAAATTCAGCGTTCTGTGGTTGTCCAACCGTAAAATCAACATTTGCCTGTGATTGTGTCTCTTCAATAACATTGCCGCAATTTGGGCAAACCTTTTCATTTTCATCTAGTTGATTTCCACATTTGTTACAAAACATAATAATTCTCCTTTTCTTAAATAACATTTATTTTTTAAAGATATTTATAGCTAAAATACATATCTCTAAGTGTAAACCAATCGCCTTCTATGGTATCATCAACAATATATAAAAATTAAAATGAACTGTGATGAATTTATTGAAAATTATACATTTGTAAAGCTACTTTCAAACAAAAACGAAAGCCAAGCCATTGTATTAGAGCACAAAAAGCTTGGCGCAAAAATTGTATTGCACAGATTTAAAGAAAGAGTAGCCGTTTACGATATGCTCAAAAGCATTGATTTTAAAAATCTTCCCACCGTTTATGACACATATAATTTTACAGACGGTGAAATCGTGCTTTAAGAATATATAGACGGAATAACCGTTGACGATGTTCTTGAAAGCGGAAAGTATACATACCACGGCGCTGCAAAAGTAATAAGTGAGATTTGCGGCACATTGACTGTTTTGCACGCAAACGGCTTTGTTCACCGAGATATTAAGCCTGAAAATATAATGATTACCAATAATGGCACAGTCAAGCTGATTGACTTTAACGCATCAAGAATCTATGATAAAAACAAAAGCAGCGACACGATAAGCTTAGGAACAATCGGTTACGCATCACCCGAGCAATTAGGAATAAATCAAAGCGACGCAAGAACGGATATTTACGCTTTAGGAGTGCTTTTAAATGTTATGCTTACAGGCGAGCACCCAAGCAAAAGGCTTGCAAAATCAAGAGCGGGCAAAATAGTTTTAAAATGCGCTCAAATCAACCCGAATAAAAGATTTTTTCAACAGAACAGCTTAAATATGATTTATAAGTTCAGTCACTTTTTTTAATATTTTTTCCTACGTCATCCACCCTATGAGCATCAGAGCCTGTTGAAAACGAAACACCGTTTTTAATGGCGAGGTTGATATGCTTACCTTCTTTGTATTTTTACTTTTGGTTTCACGACTTTACGACCCGATGCAAGCCACTCTCATAAACCTGGCGGCAATAATCACCACTAAGACGAATGTCGCAAGAACGAATGAAATACTCGACCACGATATTCAGTCGGGCGATACAAAGCTTACAAATGACGGTTATGACATTGAATTTGATAATGTAAACTTTTCTTATAATGATGATGTTAAGGTTTTGACAGGTGTGTCATTTACCGCCAAGCAGGGAGAAGTTACGGCGCTTGTGGGTCCGTCAGGCGGCGGCAAAACTACTGTTTCAAGACTTGCGGCAAGATTTTGGGATGCCGGGGGCGGCAAAATTACCGTCGGCGGTATGGATATTTCCAAAATAGAACCTGAAACACTTTTAAGCCTTTATTCAATTGTTTTCCAGGATGTAACACTTTTCAATACCTCAATTCTTGAAAATATCCGTCTTGGTAAAAAGGATGCGACTGATGAAGAAGTTCTTTTTGCTGCAAAACTTGCAAACTGCGATGAATTTGCAAGTAAAATGACAAACGGCTACAATACCGAAATCGGTGAAAATGGCTGCAATCTTTCGGGAGGAGAACGCCAAAGAATATCTATTGCCCGTGCATTTCTAAAAAATGCACCCATTGTTCTTCTTGATGAAGCAACAGCTTCTCTTGATGTAGAAAATGAAACGCTTATTCAAACGGCACTTTCAAGGCTTATTAAAGATAAAACCGTTATTGTCATAGCGCACCGAATGAGAACAATTGAAAATGCAGATAAAATTATCGTGCTCGCAAACGGTACCGTGGCAGAATCCGGCACTCCAAACGAACTTATGAATAAAAACGGATTGTTTAGGCATATGGTTGAACGTCAAACAGCCTCACAAAATTGGACGATATAAACTTATATGCATAGAAGAAATATCCACCCGCACAGCGGGTGGATATTTCAGACTGTCAATAAAGTGGCTAAACCGCGCCGAGAAATTGCAGGGGCGAACGGCATGGGATATTTCTTCGATACGCCGAACGACCCC
>OGHH01000193.1_pt1 | contig 67680 bp, 58 predicted proteins | sample 1571471 | NCBI WGS metagenome assembly OGHH01 (sample SAMEA2581936, study PRJEB24529) | metagenome | biome: Human gut stool | place: China | collected 2011
CAGTTGGTTAGAGCGTCAGATTGTGGTTCTGAATGTCGTGGGTTCGAGTCCCATCAGTCACCCCAAAAAATCCTGTAAGTTTATGACTTGCAGGATTTTTTGTTTATAATACTTTACTATCCTCTATGTTAAAGTTTACTATTCCGACCAACCACCAATAAATATTAACCACGATAATCATAAAGTTCCGGGAATTTGCATACATTTGCACCACACTTATAAAAACATCATAGGTGCAATAATAAACATGGAAAATGAACTTCTGTCGCTCATTCCTGAATATATACCTTTAGGGCTCGGCGTATATGATAAAGATGGATATCTGAAATACGCCAATGGCACTACACTAAAAATGTTCGGTGTAACCATGAAGGATATTTATAATATTAATATCTTCAATGACCCTAACATCACGGCAGAAGATAAAGTTCTCCTAAAGCAGGGGGTGAATGTCTCTTTTGAAACTGATTATGATTTCGATCTTTGTGAAAACTTCTACGAAACACCCATCAAAGGAATCAGAAAATACTTTGTCACCAAAGTAACTATCATGCGCGATCCCAAAGGAAATCGTCAAGGCTATTTATTAGCCTGTGAAGATATCACCGTAAAGAAAGCACAAGAGCGGGAAATTATTGAAAGCTACAAGAAAATAAAAGCAACACAAAAGGAATTATCACTAGCCTTGAATGCTGGGAAGCTATCCTCATGGAACTACAATATAAAAGAGGGTCTGTTTTGCAAATTCGATGTTCATATCGAAAATATTGAGAAAAGATCATTGCAATCCATATATGAGAGCATTCATCCCGATGACAGAAATAAATTCATGGCATTACTGGAAGCTGTTGCTCATAAACAGAAACTCCCGGAAAACAGGATTATATTAAGAGTTCTGGAAAACAATGCAACAGATTATAGTTACTCCAGCTTTACCTACAGTGCAGTAGAAGATGAAGCAGGCAATGTAGTGGTCATCACATTTATTCAACGGGATATTACCGAAGACATTATATACCAGCAAAATCTGATTACAGCCAAAAACAAAGCAGAAGAAGCGGACAAATTGAAGTCCACATTCCTCGCTAACATGAGTCATGAAATCCGTACTCCACTCAATGCAATTGTTGGATTCTCCGAATTGCTGACCGAAACGGATGATGCGGAAGAAAAATTTGAATATAAACAACTGATTGAAACCAACAGTGAGATACTCCTGAAATTAATCGGGGACATTCTCGATCTGTCAAAAATTGAAGTTGGCTCCATTGATATCAATCGTCAGAAACTGAATTTGTGCCAGCTTTGCGATGAATTGTACCGATCCTTCCAGCAACGGATTAAAAATCCCAAAGTTATCCTCAAACTCATCAATCCATATACCAAATGTGTGGCGAATTTCGACAAATATCGCTTTATGCAGATATTCACAAACTTTGCTACAAATGCCATTAAGTATACGCCACAAGGTGAAATTGTAATGGGATACGAATGTATGCCCGGACAGGTAAGAATCTATGTAAAGGATAGCGGCATCGGCATACCGGAGGAGAAAAAAAACCGTATCTTCAGTCGTTTCGAGAAATTAGATACTTTTGCCCAAGGAACCGGCTTAGGACTTTCTATCTGTAAAGCCATTGCCGATGCTACAGGCGGAGAAGTAGGCTTTAAATCCAAAGCCAACATAGGTTCTGAGTTCTGGTACATCGGATATACCGATGTCGAATATGTCGAAAAATCAGAGGTTGCAGACGAGGATTTAAATAACAAAAGTACAGAACACCTTTCCGCAGATTCCTCAGTAAAGATTAAAGATCTGAATATTCTGATAGCGGAAGATAATGACAGCAATTACCTGTTAATCAAGAAACTTCTTAAAGACAATCAACTAACCCGCACCATAACCGGAGTAGAAGCTATCGAGAAAATCAAAGCCCAGACCTTTGACATCGTCTTTATGGATATGCGGATGCCGGTAATGAATGGACTGGAAGCAACTTCCCTCATCCGGGAATTCAACCAGACTACCCCTATTATCGCCCTTACTGCCAATGCATTCGACTCCGACAGAGAGAATGCATTAGCCGCAGGATGCAATCATTTCATGACCAAGCCCGTCAAAAAACGAGAATTAATGGATTTACTTTTCAGATATTTCAAACAACAACCCCAATAACAGGATTATTTCTGATTCAATTTACGTATCACTTTAGCAGGATTTCCCACAGCCAACGAGTCTGCCGGAATATCATGCGTAACCACTGAACCCGCACCGATTACACAACGGTCGCCAATAGTCACTCCCGGGCAAATTGTCGCATGACCGCCAATCCAGCAGCGTTCACCAATGGTTACCGGCAGACAATTCTCATAGGCATCCCTTTCGTCAGCATCAAGCGGATGTTGCGCCGTATAAATATGTACTCCCGGAGCAATCAGCGTTTTCCGGCCAATAGTAACTTTAGCACCATCCAAAATAACAGCACCAAAATTGATAAAAACTCCTTCAGCTGCATATATACCATCTCCATAATCGCAATAAAAGGGTGGTTCCACAAAAAAATCCGGAGCAGAATTCGGGAAAAGTGAACGGGTAACCTCCGGCATTTTAGAGGTATGATATTCAGTCACATTCAACTGATGCAGCTTCTTTTTTACTTCAGCCCGATAGGCATACATTTCAGGAGTATGAGCATCGTAATGAAGCCCTTCGCGCATACACTTTAATTCTTCTTGAAGTGTTCTCATCTTAAAAATGATTTTATTATTAACTCGTTAAAAGCACTGCAAAGTTAGTATAAATTCAGGCACTTGTATACCCATGTTTCTGTAAAAAAAGTAAATACCCGAAACCATAAAAAAGGCTCAATTGTTATTTTTATATTCGGAATTATCAGGTGTACAACAAACAGTCTCTTAGTTTAAAAAAGTTGAAAGTAGATAATCCTACGTTTATTTTCTGTTTGCTGGCGCTCGATTTGCGGATATTATTACGGAGTATTAATCAATATACCCCTGATATTAGTATGACAACATGTATAACTAAAAATAAATGATTATGGAAATAAACGAGAAATTAATTGCAGTCGTAGAAATCGGTGGTGACAAAGCAACTCAATTCTGGGCAAGAGCTGATGATTTGGCGCAAGCATACAATGAGAAATCAACGGATATAATCTATTCAGTAAAGAAACTTCCTGATTCTGATAACCTGTTTCACTTCTTCGCTACCTCTAAAGAAGAAATGATGCAGGAAACCTTGTTGGAGTGCAGCCGTGAGTTCCTGGATGAATTACTAACATTAGTTCCCAGCGAATGCGTCAGAATATCCGTTGTCGAACCTAAAGCAGGCTAAAAGAGCATACCGTAAACCGGTAAAGCAAAGGATTGGGCAGGCAGAAAAGAGGCAGATAAGAATACATTCATTATCTTTGCAACTGTTTTTGTAAACCCAACCCTATATAAAATGAAGTTACTCTGGCTTGACCTCAACAGTTCATACGCACATTCTTCCCTGGCACTTCCGGCACTGCATGCCCAGATTGCTGATGATACATCCATAGAATGGGATATCGTATCAGCCACTATTAATGAGAATGTAGGTCTGACTGTCAATGAAGTCTACCATCGCCAACCTGACATACTTGCCGCTACAACCTGGCTCTTCAACCATGAGCAATTGCTCCACATCCTTTCAAGAGTAAAAGCACTCCTGCCACAATGCTGCATTGTATTAGGCGGCCCTGAGTATTTGGGAGACAATGAATATTTCCTGCATAAGAACCCTTATGTCAGCTGTGTATTCAGAGGAGAAGGAGAAGAGGTGTTCCCGCAATGGCTCGCATGCCGGCACGAACAGGAAAAGTGGAATACAATTCCCGGACTCTGTTATCTCGACTCCAACGGGCAGTACAGAGACAACGGAATAGCACGTGTACTGAAATTCTCTGATCTCATACCTCCCGAAAAAAGCCGCTTCTTTAATTGGAGCAAACCGTTCGTACAACTGGAAACGACACGAGGTTGTTTCAACACCTGTGCATTCTGCGTCAGCGGAGGTGAAAAGCCTGTACGTACACTTTCCATAGAAGCTATTCGCGAACGACTCCAAATCATTCATCAACATGGTATTAAAAACGTGCGTGTACTCGACCGTACTTTCAATTACAATACCCGCCGGGCAAAAGAACTGCTTGAGCTTTTTCTTGAATACCACCCTGATATACGCTTCCATCTGGAAATACACCCTGCACTTCTTTCCGAAGAACTGAAAGAAGAATTGAAACACTTGCCCGAAGGTTTGTTACACCTGGAAGCAGGCATACAAAGCCTGCGTGAACCTGTACTCGAAAAAAGCCGGAGGATGGGAAAGCTGACAGACGCATTGGAAGGTCTGAAATTCTTGTGTTCTCTCCCCAATATGGAAACACATGCCGATTTAATAGCAGGACTCCCACTCTACCATCTTTCAGAAATATTCGAAGATATCCGTGTTCTGGCAGCATACGGTGCAGGAGAAATACAACTGGAGTCTCTCAAATTACTCCCCGGTACGGAAATGCGTAGAAGAGCGGAAGAATTGGGCATCCAATATTCTCCCCTCCCCCCCTATGAAGTGCTTCAAACCCGCGAGATCAATGTAAGTGAATTGCAAACAGCCCGTCAGCTCTCCCGCCTGCTGGATGGATTTTATAATACTCCAGCCTGGCAATCCATTACCCGTAAACTCATTCTGAAAGAAGAAAAATTCCTGTATCGGTTCCTGGAACACCTGATACAAATAGGTTTGATAGACCAACCGATGAGTCTGGAAAAACGAGGACTTATCCTGTATGAATTCTGTAAGCACAACTATCCGGAATATCAGTTAGAAGCCAGCATTGCTTGGATAGAGGCCGGCATGTCACTGAAAAAACTTCCGGCAGAAAAGGTAAAGACCAAACGGCAGGTTCCCCCGGAGAACTGGCAAGTACTGTATGGCCAATACAAAGAGAATCTCCGCCTTTGTTTCCTGCCTGTCAACGAGGAAACCAATCAAGGCTACTGGTTTGGTTTCGAATCGGAGATACAGAAGCCGGAACCCGTATTCAAAGCAATGAATTAACTGAAAAGATAAATGGAAGACAAGACCATAGAAAAAGTAGATTTCTCCATCGAGGAACTGGAAACAAATTATTATGAATGTACATTTGACAAATGTAACTTTTCAGATAAGCCTATCGGAAGAGTTATATTCGAAAAATGTACATTCAAAGAGTGCAACCTTTCATTAGTAAAAACCAGTAATACCTCTTGGTTGGATGTCTTGTTCACCGATTGCAAAATGACAGGCATCAACTTCAGCCTCAGCAACCGCTTCGGCTTGTCTATGGAATTCCATAATTGTCTGTTGTCCTACGCCCTTTTTACTGAGATGAAACTAAAAGGAACCCGTTTTATAGGGTGCGATTTGCAAAACACAGACTTTATGGAAACCGACCTTTCCAATGCAGTATTTAAAGATTGCGACCTCTGTTATGCTTCTTTCCATCATACCAACCTGGAAAAAGCAGATTTCACTACTGCACGCAATTATGCTTTAAATCCTGCTGCCAACCGTCTAAAAAAAGCGAAGTTCTCCCGCTACGGACTGGAAGGGTTGCTTACAGGATTAGGAATAGAAGTTGTCGATTAACTTCTCCTTGTATAACTTGGGAGTAGGTACAGTACTACAAGGTAATGTAACCCAAACAGTTGTGCCTACACCTACTTCCGAAGTCAACCCAATAGATCCACCCATACATTCCGCAATGGACTTACATATAGGCAACCCTAACCCAACTCCTTGTGTAAAAGAGTCTACTTTTTCAAAACGTTCAAAAATAACAGGCAATTTATCCTGCGGAATACCACATCCGGTATCCGTTACCTTTATCTCAATACCTTGTTCTGTAACGCCATAAGTAATATCAATATACCCTTTCTGAGTATGCTTCAAAGCATTGGACAAGAAGTTATTCAATATCTGTTTCACACGTTTTATATCCAGTTCAGCCATATAGCCCTGTCCCGGTTTATGAATACGGATATCCAGTCTTCCGGCTGCTTTCATCCTGTACTCGGTAGCACTTTCCACTATCAAGTCAGACAGACAGAACCACGTGGGATGCAGATCTATATACCCCGCCTCTATCTTCGAAATATCAAGAATATCATCCACTATTTTCAGTAGAAGCGCATTGTTGTGGTTAATCAGATTACAAAGCTCTTTCTTTTCCGCTATATCTCCCGTATCGGCCAATATACTGGAAAAACCAACAATAGCATTCAAAGGAGTACGGATCTCATGACTCATATTTGCCAGGAAAGCCGTCTTCAAACGATTGTCCTCCTCTGCTTTGTCTTTCGCATCCCGCAAATCATTTTCCAGCTTTTTCCTCTCAGCTATGATCTGGGTACCTCCAATCAACACAGCAGGTTTTCCATTCTCATCATATTCATATACGGTACCATAGATATTCCTCCATGATGAAGTATTATCTTCATTCTGATACAAGAACTCTTCATCGATAAGCTTGGAACAACTTTTCTCCAATCCATCTATCGCTTCATAGATTCTTTTTCTGTATTCCGGCAATACATGTGACAGGTGCTCATCTGCATTCACTACTGTAACTCCCTGCCCATCTTTCTCCAAATCTCCATCCCAAATAATCTCTTTACGTTTCAAATCCCATTTCCACAGTTTTAGTTTAATGGCCTTCACCAGCAAATGGTGTTGGAGATTCTGCTGTTTCAATTGCTGCTGCTTTTCCTCCAATTCCTGCATCAAGAGATTATAGGACTCCATCAATTCCTGTTTACCATCAATAGATATCCCTGGAAGACGATTGCGAAGTTTATTATATTTTCGGAAATAATAGACTGCCGCTATCAGTGAAGCAATGAAGGCAAACAGAGTTATTAAATACAAAACATACATCATAATTCAGGTTATCCTTATAATTGAACCACAAAGAAACTCAATTTTCAGATAAGCCTCGAAATATATTTTATATGGTTATTAAAAATAGTACCAAAAGTTATTAAGAAAAGTATTATACATCTAATAAACAGCACATTAAACGCCCATATCCTTTTGAGCATTCTTAAATTCCGAAGGAGTCATTCCCGTTCTTCCCTTAAACAACTGATGGAATGTGGGCATGCTATTGATACCCGATGATTCAGCTATCGCACGCAAAGTATAATCGGGTTGTTCCTTCATTAAATGTATCGCATAATTCAAGCGCAGGTTATTGATATATCCACTCAGGTTAGTATCCGTATTCTCCTTTATCATCTTGGCAAAACGGGTATTATTCATACGGACAATTCTGGTCAGCTCTTCCCTCGACAAATCGGGAGAAAGGTACAATTTATCCCGTTTTATGATATAATCCAGCTTCTCAAAAATCATCTTATTCATCTGCTTATCCTGCTCTTCGTTATCACCGGATTCGTCTTCCACCTTTTCGGGAAAAGAAAGATCTTTCTCTACGCCCAGTTGCGAGCGGTCCATTTCCTCCTGCATGGAGAATTGTTCATTAATACGCCTTACCAGTGCTTTATTCTTATTTCTGATTACACAGTTCTGATGCCAGAGTCTCCACAAAAAGAACAATGCCAACAACGCACCACTCAGAATGCATATCAACGTAATGTTACGTATCTTCAACTGAAACGCCTGCTCTGCAATACGGGCTTCTTTCTCATTCAGCTCGTAGAGCGTATCCAGTTCCAGTGCAGCATTCTGTTTTTCCCGCTGATAAATGCTATCTTTTATTGCAGCGATCACCCTTTGAAGATTTATAACCGTTTTATAGTTCTCTAATTTAGTATTGGCTAGTATTTCCAGATTCAAGATAGTGAGATACTGGCTATTCAATGTATCCTGCTCACGCATCACTTCCTTAAAATCACGACAATTATCCAATACGGCCTGGTATTCTCCCAAAAGCAATAAATAGGGAGTGGAATCAAATTTACCATCAGGAGTAGAAGAAGCATTTGTCGACTGATATTTCTTATAATAAACAGCCGCACGCTCCCGGTCTCCCGTTAATTGGAAGAGATAGGCCAATTTGGAATATACATACGCAAATTGCAGATCCAATAGGTCCGCACGAATTTCCGGTTGTTTACTCATCTTGTCAAGCAGCTTTTCACGTTGCAGACCTATTTCTAAGGCATCGTTTGATCGCTTATCAGCAATCAGATAGCCCATCTTTACTCCATAAAAATAGGAAAGCATCGTCTCATATTCTTCATTTTTAGAATTATCGAGCAAGTCAATGGCCTGATCAAAGAACTGATACCCCTCTTCTTTGAAGGAAAGCATTCTTTTGTTCTCCCCCATGCAAAATAATAACTTACATTCGGACTGTATATCCTTAAGCTCACGCGCCAGTTCCACACCCTGAACGGCATAACGCATGCTTTCCTTATATTCACTTAGCAGATGAGACAGTTCAGCCATGGCTACCGTCATCCTCAACAAATGCGAAGGGTCATCGTGCGACAGAGAATCACTGACATAAGCCCTGCGGGCATAATGAAGAGCGGATTTATTTCTGTACATATTGCGATAAACCACGCTGCGCAGTTCGTCAACGATATTCAGAGGCATTGCACTGTTTGCTTCAGCTTCATCCAGCAACTGCAAGGTGCGGTCGGGTTCCGTCATGTAATCTTTCATAATATACTCCCTGGTATATTGTTCTGGCTCACGATTAGCCTCCCCTGCCCGGACAGGTAGGGACAAGAATCCCAATAAAAGGAAGCACAAGTAGTAGAAATGTCTCATAATATCTTTCCTATTCTTCTGTGTCTATTTTTTGGTGGACTGCACAGTCTGCGCAAATGCCCTTGATAACGTAATTTATACCGGTCTGCATAAACCCTTCCGGAAGGTTGACCGTCGGAGCATGCACACTTCGGATGCAGTACGTCTTGTGGCACTGCTCACAATAGAAATGCATGTGCTGGTCTTCCACCGTGCACATACAGCAATCTTCACAAACCGCATATTTCAGCGAACCGCTTCCATCGTCCACTCCATGTATCAGGTGATGGGAAAGAAACAGGGTTAATGTCCGGAAGATAGTAGATTTATCAACCGTGTCGAGTTTATCCTCCAGGTCAGTCACGGACACGGCCCGCTTCATCTCCATCATAGTACGGAGAATCAGCAGCCGCATGGCCGTAGGCTTTATATCCCGCAGGGACAATTTATGCAAATATATTTCTTCCATATTTCTTAAAACTTCTTTCTCAATATACGGACTGAATTCAGCACCACCAACAAAGCTACGCCGACGTCAGCAAACACTGCCGCCCAAAGAGTGGCAAATCCGCAGGCACCCGCCAGCAACACCAACACCTTCACTGTAATAGCACCTACTATATTTTGCATCACTATCCGTCGTGTTGCCCGCCCTATAGAGATAGCGGTTGCAACTTTGGATGGCTGATCAGTCTGAATAACGACATCCGCACTTTCGATGGCAGCGTCCGAACCTAACCCTCCCATGGCAATACCCACATCACTGAGAGCCAATACAGGAGCATCGTTCATGCCATCTCCGACAAATGCGACAGACATATCCGAAACAGAATTGAGTTGTTCCAAATGAACGGCCTTATCTTCCGGCAATAAGTCGCCGTAGGCTTTGTCAATTCCCAATTCCTTTGCAAAGATATTAACAATCTCTTGTTTATCCCCGGATAACATTTGAATATTATCTATTTTTAAAGCCTTTAATTTTTTAATAGCATCTACCGCATCCTCTTTCAGAGTGTCTGAAAGTAGCAGTTGTCCGGCATACTTCCCATCCACGGCACAGACCACTACCGTAGCTACACAATCCGCAAGTTCTTCGGGTACAGCTATCTGACGGTCAGCCAATAAACGGATATTACCGACAAGTACCTGATGGTGTTCCACCTCAGCTTCCAGACCGTATCCGGCCAATTCATTCAGAGAAGTCACAACCGCAGGTTTCACACCACGTCCGGAAGCATAGTGAACAATGGCTTGTGCCACAGGATGGGTACTTTTCTTTTCTACAGATGCCACTAAACTCAGTAATTCATCTTCGGGGATATCTGTAGCCTGTATGGACGTCACACGGAAACTGCCGGTAGTCAACGTACCAGTTTTATCAAATACAACTGCATTGATACGGGTTATGGCATCCAGATAATTACTTCCTTTAAACAGGATACCTGTACGCGAGGCCGCTCCTATTCCGCCAAAATAGCCCAATGGGATACTGATAACCAATGCACAAGGGCAGGATATTACCAGAAATACCAGTCCCCGATAGAGCCAGTCATTGAACACATAGTCAAATTCCGGATGCACAGCCGCAACAAGTGCAGGAAGGGCAACGATAAGAAAAGCCAACAGGACTACAATCGGTGTATAGATGCGGGCAAACTTCCGGATAAAAAGTTCTGCCGGTGCTTTCCGTTCCGCCGCATCCTGAACTAAAGTAAGAATACGTGCCAGAGTGCTATGATCATAAGGTTTCGTCACTTGTATGCACACTGCCTGTCCGCTGACAATCATACCGGCAAGCACCTCGCCTCCTTCGGAGACATTGCGCGGCATACTCTCCCCCGTCAGTGCCGAAGTATCGAAGACGGCATAAGGATTTTGCAAGCTACCATCCAAGGGAACCCGTTCGCCGGGCTTCACTTCGATCACTTCTCCTACATTTACCTCACGGGGGGAAACAGTACTTAGTACTCCCTTTCGGTACACATCTACCTGTTCGGGACGTACATCCAGCAAATCCTTGATATTACGAGATGCCTGGTTCACAGCCTTATCCTGCAACATCTCTCCGATGGAATAGAGTAGCATTACTGCCAGTGCTTCCGGATATTCTCCGATATAGAAAGCTCCAAGGGAAGCCAATGCCATCAGCGAAAATTCATTGAACCAGTCTTTTTGCAAAATACTCTCCCAAGCTTCGCGCATCACGGGCAGTCCGACAGGCAGGAAGCCTATAAGAAACCAAAGGAACTCGATAACCGGATTAGAGAACCACGTCCACTCCTGATGCTGAAAGACAATACCCAACAGAAGGAAGACACCGGACAATACCGGAGCCCACCACTTCTTAATGATAGATTTCTCTTTTTCTTTGCTCTGCGAATGAGTATGTGAACAACAACACTGACATTTACTTTCCATAATCTTTTTATTTTTTTAGTTGGTACAAAGGTAAGGAATAGGAAATGCAACCGGGTTGCAAAGGGCCCATTGACAACTTATTATAAATTATTTCTGTAATTGCATAGAACTAAAATCCTATTCGCAAGAAACTAACTCTGTTTATGCACATTATTATTCTTACAACAAATATTATTATTTCTTACAACAGTTATGCTTCTTTCTTACAACAGCTATTGTAAGAAAGAAGCATAACTGTTGTAAGATTATTTTTTAGCACTTTCAAGAATAATTTCTTGTATCCCGGAGATTAAACGGATTGAAAAGAGGATAAGTTATTAAACATTCTCAAAAAGAGCAATCACTGTCAAACTTTTATTGAAGATAAATAGTTTAATATATAAATATAAACAACGAACCAATATGAAAAATGTAGTACTCATAGGAGCCAGCGGTTTTGTAGGAACCGCCATCCTGAATGAATTGCTGAACAGAGGCCATAAAGTAACTGCCATTGTACGCGACCCGGCCAAGGTGACCGCCAGCAATCCGAACCTGAAAGTCATTCAGGCAGATGTAACCGATACCGATGTTCTGATTGAGGCCAGCAAAGGTAAAGACGCCGTCATCAGCGCTTATAACCCCGGCTGGAAGAATCCCAATATATACGAAGAAACACTGAAGAACTATCCGCTGATAGTGGATAGTGTGAAGAAGGCCGGTGTTGAGCGTCTACTTATCGTGGGCGGTGCCGGAACCCTGTTCTATGCTCCCGGAAAGATGGTGATGGATGCTGACGATGTTCCAGCCAAACTGTTGCCCGGAATCAAATCCCTCGGAGAATTCTATCTGAACACGCTTCGTAAAGAAAACGATATTGACTGGATATTCCTCTCCCCTGCCGCCAACATGACACCGGGAGAACGTACCGGAAAGTTCCGTATCGGAAAAGACGACTTAGTGGTAGATGTAAATGGAGACAGCAATATCTCCGTTGAAGACTATGCCATGGCAATGGTAGACGAATTGGAACAGAAGCACCACCACAAGGAGCGCTTCACCATAGGATATTAAACAAGGCTATTTCAGAAAAGGATTTCTTTAAATTTCAAAACAGAATAAATGCCGGCAAATAAAGAATCACTCTTCTTTTTTGCCGGCATTTGTCTTTTTACCAAACTTAATTGAACTAACCCTATTTATTCTGCATTCTTTTTCAACCATTCCAACCTGCGCATATCAGGCAGGTGCTTTACCTTGAAGTTTTCAAACTTAACATTAAACCCGCCTCCGTCGGGACAGGCAGCCATGAATCCGACCTTCACCGGAATATTATCCTGCAACCATGCATTCCGCATCATCGTATAAGTCTTGTCATCGAACGAATAGAAGATTTCAACGGCATCCAGCCTGCGGACAGCTTTAATCCAAATATAAGGAACTGGTTTATCCAACGTGATTACACTCCAGTCACTGGTCTTGTGAGTCACCACTGTACTCAGATTGAATTTTCCGTCTACAAACTCAATGCCTGCTTTGATGTAGTTTTCATGATCGATGCGCAACATCAGTCCCGCCTGGTCAAAGCGTGCCTTATAATCGCCAGTCACTTTCACTTTAACTTCAAATTCACCACCATACGTTGCATAATAGAAAGGGGCGTCATCCACAGTAAAGCCATAATGAGAGATACGCCAGTAATCACTCTGCGGAGTGACAAACATCGAAAGACTTTTATTCTTTATTTCCCACTGTTCAGGTTCGTTGAACCACTGCATTTTTTCCAATGTCTGAGCAAAAGAGGCTTGTACCCCAATCATCATCAACAGACTAAAAAGTAACTTTTTCATTTCTCGTGTTATTTTAATGAATTATTATTCTGATATATATTTAGCCCTGTCCGCTTCGGTGATCGTACGTAGCACCCGGCAAGGATTACCGACAGCCAGCACATTGGCAGGAATACTTTTTGTAACCACACTTCCGGCACCAATAATCGTATTGTCACCAATCGTCACTCCCGGCAATACGCAGACCTGGGCACCAATCCACACATTATTTCCGATAGTGATAGGATAGGCATATTCAAGCCCCTGGATTCTCTGTTCCGCATCCAAGGCATGTCCGGCAGTGTAGAAACCACAATTCGGAGCCACAAAAACATTATCGCCAAATGTAACTTTAGCTCCATCCAGAATAACGCAATTCACATTCGAATAGAAGTTCTCCCCTATTTCGATATTATATCCGTAATCACAATAAAACGGTTGTTCTATCAAGAACGATTTTCCGGTCTTACCGAGCAGTCGGCGGATAATGCTCTCCCGTTCCTTCTTCTGTGAAGGGCGCAAGCTATTCAGTTCATAACATACTTCTTTGCAAGCTTCCCTCTCCGACACAAGCTCTATATCATTATTGGCATCATACAATTTCCCAGCTTTCGCTTTTGCTTTTTCACTCTCCATAATTTATTGCACTTAAAATAAATAACCATTAGTTTTCATTACCTTTGCAAAGGTAAAGGCTTACAGATAAGTCGGCAATACTGATTAATAACCATTTTCCATCTCCATAGCGTATGGACATCGTAAATAAACTGAAGAAAGAGCTACTGAAACAAGCGTTCACCGAGGAACAGAAACAGACGGAACGCCTGAATGAGTGCAAACATATAGCTTCCATATATGCACAGACTGAAAATGCCATAGCAGTGTTGAGCGATATGAAAGCCAATATTAGTTATATTTATTACGGCGGAGTAGCCGAGAAACTGGGACTGGCAGAACGAAATACCGCCAAGACCATTCAGTCGATATGGGAAGAAGAGATATTCAGTCACATCCATCCGGACGACTTACAGGAAAAGCATTTGCAGGAGCTCCGCTTCTTCCACTTCCTGAAAAGTGTCCCGGAAAAGAAACGCCCGGACTATTACCTTATACACAATATGCGCATGCGCGATCATTCGGGCAGGTATGTACACATCTTGCACAGAATGTTTTATATAGCGAGCCACTCAAACGGAAGTGTATGGTTATCCTTATGCCTTTATAACTTTTCAATGGACACGTCGTTAAGTTGCACCATTCTTAACTCGGCAGACGGGCAAACCCTCGAACTGGAAAAGCAGAATTGCAACGACCTGTTGTCAGACCGGGAAAAAGAAATCCTGCAATTGATAAATAAGGGAAAAATGAGTAAGGACATTGCCCAGACATTATCCATTAGTATAAATACCGTAAACCGGCACCGGCAAAATATCTTGGAGAAACTTCAGGTAAACAATTCTATTGAAGCTTGCCGGATTGCTAAAGAATTGCACTTGTTATGATAAGAGAAGTAAGGCCGGAATTAATATTAACTCACTAAAGTACATTTATGAAAGCAAAATTCTTTTTAAGCTGTATGGCGCTGGCAATCTTGTTCAGTGCATGCAATACCACCAACCGCACCCCGAAGCAGAAGATAGAACAACAAATAGATTCCCTTCTGAAAGATAAAAAAGCTACGGTAGGCGTTGCCGTACTCGCCAATGATGAGACTGTAGCTGTTTATAATAATCAAATCCATTTCCCCCTGTTAAGCGTCTTCAAGTTTCATGTGGGACTGGCTGTTCTGGATAAGATGGATAAAGGACATATTGCTTTAGATATTCTTATTGAAGTGAAATCTTCACAACTGAAGTCCAATACATACAGTCCGTTAAGAGATAAATTCCCCGATCAGGATATTACAATTTCTCTCGGAGAATTACTAAAGTACAGTATCTCACAGAGTGATAACAACGCATGTGATATCCTTATAGAATATGCCGGTGGTATAGATCAAGTAAACGAGTATGTGAAATCGTTAGGAATAAAAGATTGTAATCTTGCGGCAACAGAAGACCTCATGCATACCTCCGGAGATGCCTATCTGAACTGGAGTACTCCGGAAGAAGTAGTCAGATTACTGAATATAGCCGACAAGCAACCCCTATTTGGAACTCAATACAAAGACTTCCTTCAAGCAATCATGCAGGAAACTTCTACCGGCAAAGATAAGCTGAAAGGCCAGTTACCTGCCGACGTAATCGTAGGTCATAAGACAGGCTCTTCCGACCGGACTCCGGAAGGGATAAAGATTGCTGATAACGATGCAGGCTTTGTTATCCTGCCCAACGGACAGAAATATTATATAGCTGTCTTCGTCATGGAGTCGCAGGAAACTGATACAGATAATGCAGCTATCATCGCCAGTATATCCAAAATTGTATATGATACTTTAAACTCAGATATCCAATGAACAAGAACACTGATCCCCGCTGGCTCGAATGGGCCAAGGAATTACAATTCATAGCTCAGGCAGGGCTGACCTACTCCCGAGATCCCTTCGACATCGAGCGTTTTGAACGTATCCGGGAAATATCGGCAGAGATCATGAGCCATCAAAGCGATCTACCGATAGAGAAAGTAAAAGAATTATTCTGCAATGAAACCGGTTTCCAAACACCTAAACTGGATACCCGTGCCGCCATCTTTAAAGACGGGAAAATACTCCTGGTAAAGGAAAAAGCCGGTGTATGGTCTATGCCCGGTGGCTGGGTAGACGTCAACCAAAGCATCAAAACCAATACGGAGAAAGAAGTCAAAGAAGAAGCCGGACTGGATGTAAAGGCCGTACGCCTGATTGCTTTGCAGGATAGAAACCTGCACAACGTGCCTCCTTATGCATACAATGTCTGCAAAGCCTTTGTTCTTTGCGAAGTAACAGGCGGAAGTTTTCAGAGCAATATAGAGACTACCGAAAGCAACTATTTCTCTCTGGACGAGATACCTGCATTGGCCGAAGAAAAGAACAATAAAGAACAGATAGACATGTGTTTCGCCGCCTATCAGGATGAAAACTGGAAGGTATCATTCGACTAAAAAAACCACCCGTAAAAAGTAAAGATATGAAGAAAGAAACCACCCCTCTCCGCCTGATTTATCCGCAATGGCAAGGCGGAATTGTAGATCACTGGATGCCGGATATTCCGGCAGAAGACTCTTCCAGAGGTTATTATTTAGGTGCCCAGTTACTGAACCTGCTGGCTCCGGACAGCAATCAGAAAACCGTGGAAGTTCCGGTATCTCTCAATATAAACGACAGAGCAACGGAAAAAGGTATCAACTCCCGTAACATGATTGTCAAACAAAGCAAGGCTGCACTCGATATACTTAACGAAAACAAACCGGACCGGATTATCATCCTGGGCGGAGAATGTTCGGTCAGCGTTGTTCCGTTCACTTATCTGGCTGCCCGATACCCGAACGATGTAGCCATAGTCTGGATAGATGCGCATCCGGACATCAACCTGCCTTATGATGATTACAAAGGGTATCATGCCATGGCCCTCACCGCTTGCTTGGGAATGGGTGACGAAGAGATTATGAACTTACTGCCCGGTAAGTTTGACACTTCCAAAGCATTAATCGTAGGACTGCGTTCATGGGACAAAGGCATGCAGGAACGGCAAAAGGAACTGGGCATAAAAGGTCTGGCACCGAAAGAAACAGCGGACAACAGTTCCTCCATTATGAAATGGCTGAAAAGTACCGGAACTTCCAAGGTTGTCATCCACTTTGACCTGGACGTGATAGATCCTGCCGACATGATAGCAGGCGTCGGCGTTGAACCGGACGGTATGAAAACCGAGGAAGTAGTCCGTGTGATCAACGACATTGCCTCCGAATATGACCTGGTAGGGTTGACCATAGCCGAACCAATGCCACGTATTGCTATTAAAATCAGGAATATGCTGAACCAGTTGCCTTTATTAAAAGAGTAAGAAAAGAGAAACTCACAAATAATCTCTATATTTGTATGGTCTCAAACAAAAACAACTGGAATCTATAAAAAATACGGACCATGCATACGATATTGATTATTGAAGACGAACCAAGAGTAGCCAGCCTGCTCAAGAATGGATTGGAAGAGAATGGTTATCAAACCATGGTAGCTTACGATGGTGTCATGGGACTACGTCTCTTCCGTGCCCATACTTTCGACCTGGTGATTTCTGATATTATCCTGCCCAAGATGGATGGTTTTGAGCTATGTAAAGAAATCCGTAAAACGAATCCAGGCATCCCTATCCTGATGCTGACAGCCTTAGGCTCTACAGATGATAAACTGGATGGATTCGATGCAGGAGCCGATGACTACATGGTGAAACCTTTCGATTTTCGCGAACTCTATGCAAGAATCAGGGTACTGCTGAAACGTAATACTGAAGCAGCCGCACCGCAGCCCCGGGAGATCAGATATTCCGACCTGTACATCGACCTACAAGGAAAGAATGTTACCCGAAACGGCACTCCCATCAAACTTTCACCCAAAGAATATAATCTGTTGCTCTACATGGCCGAGAATGCAGAGCGGGTTCTCAGCCGTATAGAGATAGCCGAAAAGGTTTGGAATACCCATTTCGATACCGGGACCAATTTTATCGACGTATACATCAACTATCTCCGCAAAAAAATAGACAAGGATTTCGACACCAAACTGATCCATACCAAAGCCGGTATGGGCTTTATACTGACGGATAAACTATGAAGATCAGAACAGCCTTAACCCTGCGGTACACCTGTATCACAGCCGCCGTGTTCCTGGTATTTATCACTGCCATCTACTACGTCAGTGAGCACTCGCGCAGCAATGCCTTTTTCCGGAATCTGAAAAGCGAAGCCATCACCAAGGCACATCTGTTTCTGAACAACCAGGTGGATGCCGAAACCATGCAATCCATTTACCTGAACAATAAAAAGTTTATCGACGAAGTAGAAGTAGCCGTCTACGACACCGATTTCCGGATGTTATACCACGATGCCTTGCAAAACGACATCATAAAGGAAACTCCGGAAATGATAGAGCGCATCCTCCAGAAGAAAGAAATAGACTTCTACATCGGAGATTACCAGGGAGTAGGCATCATCTATACTTTCGAAGGTAAGGATTACATCGTTACCGCCGCCGCTTATGACGGCTACGGATATGCCAAACGGGAAATCCTGAAAGAAACACTCGCCCTATTACTATTCAGTGGACTGACCGTGCTGATTATTGTAGGCTACCTCCTTGCCCGGAGCGCATTGGCACCCATCAGAAGCATCGTGAAAGAAGCGGAGAACATAACCGCCTCACGAATCAATAAACGCCTGCCCGTCAAGAATGAGAAAGACGAATTAGGCGAACTGAGCCTTACCTTCAATGCCTTGCTCGACAGACTGGAAAAGTCATTCAATTCGCAGAAGATGTTTGTCAGCAACGTGTCGCACGAACTGCGTACCCCTATGGCTGCACTTTCTGCCGAACTTGATCTTGCCGTGCAGAAAGAACGAAGTCCGGAACAATACCAAAACGCCATCCACAACGCGTTGCAAGATTCGCAAAGAGTGATTAAACTCATCGATGGATTACTGAACCTTGCCAAAGCGGATTATGAACCGGAGCAGATCAAAAGAGAAGAAATCCGCTTGGACGAGCTATTGCTCGATGCAAGGGAACTTGTATTGAGGGCGCACCCCGATTTCCATGTGGAACTCGTATTCGAGCAGGAAGCCGAAGACGACAAAGTGCTCACAGTGATCGGTAATAGTTACCTGCTTACAACAGCGTTCGTAAACCTCATCGAAAATAATTGCAAGTACTCCCGGAACCAAACTTCTTTTATCCAGATTTCTTTCTGGGAAGAATGGTCCATCATCCGCCTTTCGGACGACGGTGTGGGCATGTCGGACAAGGACAAAGAGAACTTGTTCCAACTCTTCTACCGTGGCGAAAACAAAGATGTGGCATCCGGCTACGGCATCGGCATGACTTTGGCACAAAAGATACTGAGCCTGCATAAAGGGGAAATATCCGTCTTCTCACATCCGGGTGAAGGGACCACTTACGTCGTTAAACTCCCGCATATCTGATTTCTCTAATGGTTTTCTAATACCACTCTAATAAATCTCTAACGGCTTCTCCACGAAGCCGTTCTTACTTTTGCGCCGTGAAATAGAAACGCAATTAGTAACTTCAAAAAAAGGAAAGAGATTATGAAGTGGAAGAAAAAGTTACAACAGCCTCAGTATGCACTCAACTCCGAGAAAGTATTCCTGACTGCCACACAACCGGCAAAATCCGTTTATTCATACCTGCAAACGACAAGGCTCGGGTTGACAAAAGCAGAAGTTGAAGACCGCCAACTTACGTATGGAAAGAACGAAGTGGTTCACGAACAAAAGAAGAATCCGTTCATCGTATTCATTAAAACTTTCATCAATCCGTTTATAGGAGTGCTGACCGGATTGGCAGTCATATCACTCGTCATCGACGTACTCATGGCAGAGCCGGGAGAACAGGAATGGACGGGAGTCGTCATCATCGCCGTCATGGTGGTGTGTAGTGCCATCCTGCGCTTCTGGCAGGAATGGAAAGCCAACGAAGCCACAGACTCGCTAATGAAAATGGTAAAGAATACCTGTCTCGTGAAGCGTGCCGGAAGTGGTGAGGAAGAACTGGATATCACGGAACTGGTTCCGGGAGACATCGTCTTCCTGGCAGCCGGAGACATGATTCCGGCAGACCTGCGCATCATCGAATCCAAGGACTTGTTCATCAGCCAGGCTTCCCTGACCGGGGAGTCGGAACCGATAGAGAAGTTTCCGGAAGTAAAGGAAAAGCAATACCGGAAAGGTAGCATCGTGGAACTGGATAATATCTGCTACATGGGTTCCACCGTTATCAGTGGTGCAGCCAAAGGTGTCGTGTTTGAAACCGGCAACAGGACTTTCCTCGGTACTATCGCCCGCAACCTCACGGGACACCGCGCCACTACTGCTTTCGACAGGGGAATCAGTAAAGTAAGCCTGCTGCTCATCCGTTTTATGCTGGTCATGGTTCCGTTCGTCTTCTTCATCAACGGGTTTACGAAGGGGGATTGGTTCGAAGCTTTCATCTTCGCCATTTCGGTAGCCGTGGGACTTACGCCCGAGATGCTTCCGATGATTGTAACCGCCAACCTCTCTAAAGGTGCTCTGTCCATGTCGAAGAAAAAAACGATTGTCAAGAATCTGAATGCCATCCAGAACTTCGGTGCGATGAATATTCTTTGCACCGATAAAACGGGTACGTTGACGTGCGACAAGATTGTTCTGGAAAAGTACATCAATGCCGATGGCAGCAATGACGAAAGCAAACGGATATTGCGTCACGCCTACTTCAACAGCTATTTCCAGACCGGGTTAAAGAATCTGATGGACAAAGCCATCCTCTCGCATGTAAAGGAACTGAAGCTGGAACATCTGAAGGATGCCTACACCAAAGTGGACGAGATACCGTTCGATTTCATCCGCCGGAGAATGTCCGTAGTGATAGAAGACAAACAAGGGAAACGCCAGATCATCACCAAAGGCGCCGTGGAAGAGATGCTCAGTATCTGTTCGCACACTGAATTCAATGGAGAAGTGCAATCTCTGGCGGATGAACTGAAGGTCAAAGCCCAAAAGATCAGCGAAGAAATGAACCGGAAAGGAATGAGAGTACTGGCCGTTGCTCAGAAAAGCTATATAGAAAAGGTGGGTAATTTCTCCGTAAGTGATGAAAAGGAAATGGTTCTGATTGGCTTCCTGGCTTTTCTTGATCCCCCGAAACCATCTGCGGCAGAAGCTATTAAGCAACTGCATGAGTATGGTGTGGAAGTTAAAATCTTATCGGGGGATAATGATATTGTAGTAAAAGCCATAGGTCGGCAAGTAGGTATCGACACAAGTTATTCACTGACCGGACCGGATATTGAGAATATGGATGAGGCTACTTTGAAAGAGCGTGTAAAAACCACTACCTGCTTTTCCAAATTGACGCCTCTGCAAAAAACACAGATTATTTCCATCTTACAGGAACAGGAGAATACCGTAGGATTTCTGGGAGACGGTATCAATGACGCTGCCGCCTTACGGCAATCGGATATTGGCATTTCGGTAGATTCTGCCGTGGACATCGCCAAGGAAAGTGCCGATATTATCCTGCTGGAAAAAGACCTGATGGTACTGGAAGACGGAGTACTGGAAGGCCGGAAGACTTTCGGGAATATCAATAAGTACATCAAAATGACGGCAAGTTCAAACTTCGGTAACATGTTCAGTGTCATGTTTGCCAGTGCGTTTCTGCCGTTCTTGCCGATGATGCCGATTCATCTGCTCATCCAGAATCTACTGTATGATATCTCGCAGACTACCATTCCGTTCGACCGCATGGACCCGGAATTTCTGAGAAAGCCACGCAGATGGGATGCATCAGACCTGAAACGTTTTATGATTTATATCGGGCCCATCAGTTCCATATTTGATATTGTCACGTATCTGGTGATGTGGCATGTGTTTGGCTGTAACAATCCGGAACACCAGTCGTTGTTTCAATCAGGATGGTTTATTGAGGGGCTGCTTTCGCAAACTCTGATTGTACACATGATACGTACACGGAAAATTCCGTTCATACAGAGCCGTGCCACTTGGCCCGTAATCGGTATGACTACTTTGGTGATGGTTATAGGAATTGTGATACCGTTCACATCTTTCGGAGCATCCATTGGTTTGCAGGCGCTTCCATTGAGTTACTTCCCGTGGCTGGTGGGTATTCTGCTCTCCTATTGCGTGCTGACTCAATTGGTAAAGAACTGGTATATCAGAAAGTTTTCGGGTTGGTTATAAAAGAAAGCCCTGCTTTTCTTCTTTGTCAGACGATACTGGCGGATGAAGAAAGCAGGGCTATTAGTATCAACAAAACTACAGTGTCATTATTCAGAAAAAGACTCGTCGCATACTTCGGTAACTTGTTCATAAGGAATACATCCATAGCTGCGGTCGTCCAGATAACGCAATGCTACATACGGTACATCTGCCCCGGAAACATACATTTGCAATATAGATATAACCTCCGCCATACGCGAAGTGAATGAGCCATTTCGTTCATTATAAACCTTCACCCACACACGGTCTCCTCTTTTGATGGGAAGTTCTATATTCTTCATAAACAGTATAATTAATGCGTTTGTTGGAATTACTTGCATAGTAACGGCAAACTACCATTTGATGCAGACCGGAAAGGCGTTTTCAGACGGTATCATTTTATGGTAAAAAGAAGTTTTCCTGATAATAAGGTACGTAAAGAAGCATTCCACTTTCAAAGGATAAAGCGGAAACACGATTCCTTTTGCCTGCTGGGATAAAAAATCGAAAGCTGTATGTATTAGGGACTAATTTTAATATTGTTTTTGCTGTCCGATATAAGATTTATTCATATTTTGTTAGGGTTTGTTTGCTTTTCTGTCAAAAAAGACGCAACTTTGTAGCTGCTATTTGCCGTTACTATGCAAGTAATTTCACCTCAACGAAGTGCCATACAGCATATTAAATCTGCCATCTTTCTTTTTTTTACTTTTCTTCACCAAGGAAATCACTTGCCTGTTTATTCTGTCTATCACCTCCGCATCAAACGGTTTCAGATAAGTCATCGTCACCCGAATAGACGAGTGCCCCAACGACTGGCTTATCAGTCCCACAGGTACACCACTATGATAAGCAAGTGTAGCCCATGTATGGCGTGCGGTGTACGAACTTACGGAAACACCGGGCAATAACTGTTTCATCAACCGCGCCAACTCCCGGTTGAAGTGCCGTAATGTTTCTTGATAACGGTGGTGATGTTCCTCCATAAACAAGCCACCATGCAGCAACGGGAACAAATATTCCGAATCCGTCTTGTCCCTGTACTTCTGCAACAGCCTCATCGCATCGGGCGGCACATCCACCACCATCAGTTTCCCCGTCTTGTGCCGACGGTAAGTGATGCGCCTATTTCTCAAATCCGACTTCCGCAAGTGTGCCAGGTCAATGAACGGCATACCACGCAACATGAACATCAGCAAGAAGTAGGTAAGCACCTGCTGCTGACGCAGTGTCAGCACACTAAAGTCCGTATTCCTGAGTTGCTCCATCTGCTCTGCCGTCAGCGCCCGCTTAGTACGCGACTCCACTTTCGTATAAACATCCTTGAACAGCACCGGATTGTACCCCTCTATGCCCGGTGACATCCAGCGATTGTACACCGCCTGCAACGTACGCATGTAAGTGGAGATCGTGTTCGGACTGGACTGTTGTCCAGCCAGCCAGTCCTCATACTCTTTCAGCCTCTCAGGGGTGAAAATCTCCTGCATGGACAGGGAAGCAGTGATGTTTTTCGGATGCCTTTCCTCTGCACAAAACTTCTCATAGGAACGCAGCGTGCAAGCATAAACATGCATTGCCGGGAACTTTCCTTCCCGCTTCAGCATCCCGATGACTTCCGGTATGTAGAGCCGTAAGTCATCTTTCGCATTTTTTCTTTCTACATTCATAAAGCATTGATTTTAATTACATGATTCAAAAAACTGCTTGTACCACAGAACGTACGTGCAGTAGTAATGTTTATGAGCGCCAAAGATAAAGCTAAAGGAATCCGACAAGAGAATATTTATAAATTATACGAATCTGGTATTAAATTTGATTTATAACGATATAAAAGGAAATAATTCATCATTTTAAACAGGGCATTTGTCACAATTTATCAACGCTAAAGAAATACTTCATAAACAGTTGATTATCAGACATATTATAATAATGGTATCATAGTATATGACTGAGACACCCTAAGTATCATATTGAGGTACCCTAAGTATCATACTGAGATACCCTATGTATACGATTGATCTCAAGGAGATCTTACTTTGTAAACATTTACCACCGATTTACAGAATATTTATCATACTGGATCATCGTTTTACCTATAACGGGAAAGTAATGAACTAAATGCTGATAATGATTTAGGCGCGGATTACGCGGATTACACGGATTAATGGCTGCGCTATCACACTATATTACAGGAAAAGAATCCGTGTAATCCGCGTAATCCGCGCCTAAAATTATATTCATAACCCTACAAGAAAGAGTTAATTCAACTCCTGATTCTCATAAATTGTGAAATAGTAGTAATTCTTTCCCTCCCCGTTGAACTAATGCCTTGTGCACTCTGTTCTCTGACCAAAATAGAACATTAATTTAGTTTTTAACCATTAAACCTGTTTAATTATGACATGTAAAGATTCTCACTTTTTGATTGGCCTTGGAATAGGTTCAATCTTTGGAGCACTGGCTTATGGCTTTGCCCGCAGTGCAAGAGCAAAAAAAATGAAAGCAGAAGTATTCGATGCCCTGCACAGAATTGAAGGACATACCGAATGCCTGATCGAATCTGCTAAAGAAAAGGCATTGTATGCCGGAGAAAAAGTTGCTGACAGAGTAGCCAATGAAACATCTGTTATTGCTGAAAAAGCCAATGACATCAAAGGCAAAGTTCACTCTATGGCTGATGAAGCTAAGAAGTAATCAATCTGTTCATTACCGTAAAAACAGAGGGAGGCGGGATATCATACCTACACTCTCTCTGTTTTTCATTATATACTTGTGATTGAATGAGCCTCACTCACCAACGAAGCCGGATAATCGCAAATCTCCAATATCTTAATTGCATTATGCTCGGTCGCAACTCCGCGTTTCAGTTTGTAATCAAATGACAGGATACCGTCTTTCACCGACTCGCTGAAATAGTATAATTCGTATTCATCTTCCAGCATATCGGCCAGTTCCAGATCGTGCGTAGATACAAATACCAGATTATCACTTTTCACCAACCAGGAAAGCACAGCTTTCGAAATCGCTATCCGCTCCTTGGTATTGGTTCCTCTGAACAATTCATCGAGCAGGAAGAGATGGTTCCCATGACCGCTTTCATCTACGAAATCTTTGATAGTCGTCACTTCCTGCATAAAGTAACTCTTATTTTCCATTAGGTTATCTCCCTGGTGAATGGAGGACAGAAGAGAAATTCCGGTATTTATCTCAAAGACTTCTGCGAAACAAGTATGAAGTGTTTTCGCTGCCAACAGATTCACTCCTATCGTACGCATGAAACAGGTCTTACCTGCCATATTCGAACCGGTTATCAATGCCGATTTCTCATGAAGCACCATATCGTTCGGAATACAGTTTTCTATCAGAGGATGATACACAGCCTGTGTACGCAATCGCTCCCCTGCCCTGTTATCTCCCGGCAGACAGTAATAAGGTAGCTCCTCCCTCAAGATAGCAACAGACAAAATAGAATCCAGAAAACCGATGAAGCGGTAAACATTGTGAATAGCTGTCGCCTTCTCCTTCAACAGATGAAAAGTTCTGCCTACCGCATACGCTTCGTGGAGAAAGAATACCCGGATTAATTCCGCTGCCATATAAAATAGAATAGCCATGTCATTATCCAGACTGAGGTTGAAACGGAAATAAGAGATATACTTCTTCAGACCTTCCACATCTTTCAAGTCTGTCGTGATAGAAGGATCTACAGAGACAAACTCCTTGTTCTGCGCCAGCTTTCCCGCCTGTCTTATCATCTTCAGAAGCTGAGGTATAGAGAAAAAGTATCTCTGGATTTTCGCCTTATTACGATAGTGCAACACTGCATTTGCCACGAATGAAAAGACAAATAAAGTAAGAAACACTCCCGAATGAGTGAGCAGCATCAGAGCCAGAAACAGCAAAGGCAGAAACCGACAGATATTAATAAGAACCATCTCCTTGGCACCAATCCCTGTATTATCATTTTCCAGAATGGATACGATGGAATAAGCATCCGGTTTATCCAGTTCTTTCAGTGCATTGCTTAAAAGAGTACACAACTCCGTATGAGTTGCCAATGAAGACAGAAGTGCTTCCTGCTTTTCCATGCCGGAGGTTTTATCCGATAGCAGAAGATAATACAAATACTGCCTGCCTATACTGGAATGACAATAATCAATTTCGGCAAACAAGTCATCCAGATTCAGGTCGTCAATGCTGTTAGCGGATAAACCGGTTTCGCCTTCGGCATTTCTATAAAGGAAATAGTTCGCAATTTCGGACATGGTATATTCTTTATTGTTCAGTAACTGTTTGGTGTATTTATTCAGCCTCTTCCGTATCAAGGCAGAAAGGATGTCCTGCCGGATCAAACATCGTTCGTGAAGTCCTGAAGTACTGCTCATCTGCCTGCCGGGCTCCCAACTGAATGGCATAAGCCACAGCCTCCTCCAGATTTTCCACATAGAAATCAAGATGAAGCATTTGTCCTTGCTTATCTTCTTTCCAAGGCCATACAGGTGGCTGGTACTCTTCAATCTCCTGAAACGCCATCACCATACCGGATGGAGAAGTAATAGCCGCCCAACCATTCGCACGTTGATGTGTCAGCTCCCACCCCAGCAGTTTACTGTAAAACTCTGCTAAAACTCCTGCATCTTTACAGTCAACCACTATATTCATTTTATAGACTAAAGATTTCACATTTGATGTCATAAAGCCCTGTTTTATAATCAATTTATTGAGTAAACAACAAATCTATTAAAATCAACTGGAAAAGCAAGCCCTTTTGGGGATATTGTTTCACCCGGGTCACTATTCTTTCATGAAAAAGCAGGAATACCCTGCAATCGGGAATAATTGCAAACTATACGTGTGATATCGTTATCTTCCACCCCAACGGAACCGCCTACCTTTGCAACATCAGAAAACAAGAATAAAACTCTAACGGAAAATAATATGAAACAGAAATTAATAACATTAGCAAGTTTGCTGATTTCGGGAACGATTTTAGCACAAGACGGAGGAACGATTATGAAGAAGTATGAAAATCAACTGCCACAGGAAGGTAGAGGCAATGTGCACGTAGCCTATCAGGGAAAAGCTATCGACCAAATGATTTACGAGTTTATGGAAGAACAGGGTATACCGGGTATGACCCTCGCAATTGTACAGGCACCTTACATCCCGCGTGTAGTGGGCTACGGAGTAACAGATTTCGAAAAAGGGAATCTGGCAGCAGCAAAAACACTCTGGCCCATCGGTCCTATTTCGCAAGGTTTCACGGCAGTAGCCATCATACAGTTATATGAGAAAGGCAAACTGGACCTGAACGATACTATTGGCAAGTATCTTAAGGATATTCCGGAGAACTGGAAAAATATCAGTATCCTCCAGCTGATGCAACATAGTTCGGGTATTGCCGACTACCGTTCGCAAAAGGGTTTTAGCGTATCCGCCGATTACCAACCCGAACAACTGATAAAAACGATAGAAGCTATTCCACTGGCTTTTGAACCGGGTACAGACGTAAAACAGAGTGCTACAAACTTCCTGTTGCTGACTTCTATTATTGAGAAAATAAGCAAGATGTCGTATCACAACTTCGTGAAGAAATATCAGATAGATTACCTCGGTCTGCAACAGACCTATTTCGGAGAGGATTTAGCCAGAGTAAAGCAAGAAGATGTTACAACGACTGCTAACGTACACCAGACTTTCAAGAAAGATAAAGACTACATCAACCCGTCAGAGACGACTACAGGATATATAGAAAAGGATGGAAAATTAGTTGTCGCCCCTGCTATCAGCTCCTCCTCAATGAAAGGTTTTTCTGATATATGGGCATCTGCCGAAAATGTCAGCCATTGGGACATCGGCCTTGCCGGAGGTGTACTGATAGCTAAACCGGGAAACCGGGACATGATCTATAAGCCTACAAAACTGGCAAATGGAAAGGTTGTTCCTGCGATAGCCGGTTGGCAGTTCTACAATCACAAAGGTCTGATGGATATAAAAGGAAGCGTATCGGGACATTCAGCTTTCCTAAGCCGCTTTACGGATGCATCGGAACTGGTATGCGTAACTCTGCTTGCCAACAAAGAAGGGATTGACCTGACAAACCTGGGACGCAAAATTGCTGCTGCCTTCGATAGCAACAAGATGGGAACAGGTGCCAATGATAACCTGCTCTATACCTACGAAAGCCAGTTCAGCGTAGCAGAAACAATGACCCGCATCGAACAGACTCTGAAGGCTATGGGGATACCTGTATTCGCTAAATTCGACCATGGCAAAAATGCCGAAGAGGTAGGTCTTGAACTTCGTCCGAACCAGGTTATCGTTTTCGGTTCACCCAAAGTGGGAACCCAATTAATGCAGGAGAATCCCAGCATCTCTATTGAATTACCACTGAAGATATCTGTCTGGGAAGACAAGAACGGTAGTGTATGGACTACTTTCCCGCAAATGAGAGTGATGGGTGCAGAATACGGTCTTGATAAAAAACCGGTTATAGGGAAAATGCAGGAGCTGTTAGAAAAGATAGTTATTCAATCGGCAAGTGTATATTAAGTAAAAACAGAAACACAAAAACTTTATATAAAAAACGGAGCGGGTGTGTCAAAATAAAGATTAGAACACAAATTACACGAATTACACAAATAATGTTTTTTTATACTTCTGATAGTCAAAGCTTATCGGATTTGTTATTTGCGTAATTTGTGTAATTCGCGTTCTTTTATTCAGTTTTGATACACTCTCCTACTTTATTATGGATAATACTAAAGACACTACCCTAACTCTTTGTCTACAAATTATGCTTTATCCGCAATGGAAATACTTATTAACCAGTTTCAGCATTTCCTCCTGATTGTCGCGTACTTCACTACGTAAGGTACGATCTTCATAGGAACGCAATTTACTGATAATTCCATCGACCATTGCAGGACTAAATACATGATACTGTTCGAAAATAGCACGCTGTTTTTCCAGGCAATCGGCAGAAGCGGCACAGCTATCAGGGAGTTGAGCCAATTGTTTCAGCTTATCCTCATTTTCCTTCTTATGAATATTCACATTCACATAGGTCTTTTCTGCAATCTCCAAAGCATTTTCAATTTCAAAACCATGACGACATGCTACGGCCAATCCGGCTATCAGTTGGTACAAATCGGCAGAACCGTCCGGAGAGCGCATTTCCACAGTTTGTTTCTGTGTAGTATCATAGTGGCTGGGAGCTTCCAACGGATTAGCCAGCATACACATATCTGTCTTTGCCGACCATCCCAGCGGAACACGTACCAATACGGAACGGTTACGGTCACCCCAACAAATATTTGTCGGAGCTTCCTGATGCGGCACCAAACGGAAATAAGAAGTAGGATTCGTATTACCGAAAGCTGTAATGGAAGGTGCAAGCTCCATCATTCCCGCAATAGCCTTACGGGCAGTTTCAGAAAGTACACCATCTTTCAACATCTGGTTTTGACCGTCTTTCATAATACGCATATGGATATGCAATCCTGAACCGGCCTTTCCGGCTGTAATTTTCGGAGCAAACGTAATGTCATATCCATATTGATAAGCCAGATTACGGATAACCCATTTCGCAATCATCAACTGATCGGCAGCCAAGTCGGCACGTACCGGCAGGAATTCAATTTCATTCTGCTCATAGATTTTACCGTCAAGCGTGAAGTTACCTACCTCGGAATGCCCGTATTTGATCTGTCCGCCCGCCTTTGCAATATGCAGCATACAGTCGGTACGGAAATCATTGAACTTGGCATAAGGAGCAGATTCATGATAGCCACGTTGATCCGTGGCAGGGAACAGTCCACTATCTTCTGATATCACATAATATTCCAATTCACCCATAGCCTGGAATTCCATTCCGGTTACGTCAGTAAAGGCTTTGCAAGCTTTACGCAACGTATATTCCGGTGAACTTTCCAGAAGTTCGCCATCTTTATTGAAATAAGAGCAAAGCATGGAAAGTGTTGTAGTTTCAGCAAAAGGATCGATAAAGGCTGTACAAAAACGCGGCACTACATACAAGTCGCTACTGCCCGCTTCGATAAATGGGAAAAGGCTTGATCCGTCTACACGCTCACCACAAGTCAGTATGGCATCAAGGTAAGCAGCGTCGTTAATGACAAAATTCAATGTTTTCAGTCGCCCGTCTGCTGCGGGATACATGAAGTTCACCATGCGAATATCGTTCTCCTTGATATAAGAAATAATGTCTGCTTTCGTAAATTCGGAAGCCGGTTTTTGAAGAGCAGCCACCAGCTGGTTGGCGCTCATCGATAGCTCATGATTCATACGTTGGTTGTTTTTTAAGTTATTGTATGGTTAACAATGTGTTGTCATGCAATGATTCCCCACAAAGATAATATTTTATAATAACTTCAATATATATGATACTCAAAAAAAGAAATAGAATGAAGGTTTGGCAAAAGGTGATGAGATAAACTATTTGTATATCCGGGTTGCTATAATAAGAAAAGTTATAGGGAATAGTAACCCGGGCTACTATTCCTTTTTTCCGTCATATCCCCACTTTACATAAATAGCACCCCAGGCAAACCCTGCCCCAAATGCTGTAAAGATGAGGTTATCACCTTTCTTTAGCTTATCTTCAAAATCCCAGATACAAAGCGGAAGTGTGGCGGCACTCGTATTACCATAACGCTCAATATTAACCATCACTTTCTCGGTTGGAATCTCCAGACGTTGCGTTACAGCAGTGATAATGCGCTGGTTGGCCTGGTGTGGAATTACCCAGTCAATATCGTCTTTACTTAAATGGTTTCTTTCAATGACAGCTTCACAAGCATTAGCCATATTGGCTACGGCATATTTGAAAACCGTACGCCCTTCCTGATAAATGTAATGCATGTGATTATCCAGCGTATAATACGAAGGAGTACATACAGAGCCACCTGCTTTAATATGTAGGAAAGGCAGTCCCTTACCATCCGTTCTCAGCACTGAGTCCATTACACCTAAATCTTCTGTAGTAGGTTCCAGCATGAAGGCTGCCGCACCATCACCAAAAATGGGACAAGTGGCACGATCCGTATAATCTATGATTGAAGACATTTTCTCAGCCCCTACCACAATAATCTTCTTGTAGTTTCCCGAGCGAATAAAGTTTGCTCCCGTCTCCAGTGCATACAGGAAACCGCTGCAAACTGCCTGTACATCGAAAGCAAAAGCACGTTTCAATCCCAGTCGCTCACACAGAATGGAGGCTGTAGAAGGTAAACGATAGTCAGGAGTGGTAGTAGCAACAATCACCAGATCAATTTCATCCGGTTGAGAATTCGTACGTTGCATTAATTGTTTGGCAGCCTTGCGGGCCATATACGAAGTTCCCAGTCCCTCTTCATGCAAAATACGTCTTTCCTTTATGCCTATACGCCCCATAATCCATTCATCGGTGGTATCGACCATTTTGGAAATCTCATCATTGGTTAGGATATAATCGGGTACATATCCTCCGACTCCTGTAATTACTGCGTTTATTTTCTCCATAAACTCTACCTAGTTTAGTAAATTCTGATTATAGGGACAATTATATATAAGTGATAATTAAGAAAATGCGGGCGCAAATATACAGAAAAGACTATGAATTCCAAGAATTGGCCAAAAACACTTTGGTCTTTTACCAATGAAAAGGAATAATTGACCAAAATTTCGTTGAATATTATTTCTTAATCCAAATATTGACGATTTCTGAGATAAACATTTGATGTTTGGAAGGTTCGTTTTTATAAGCTTCTTCCATGATTTTTGATTTATAAGGTTCGGCCAGGTTGGCATAGTCCAGCTCCTGAATAAACATCTTCTTGCACTCAATAATCATTCGTGCTTCTTCAAAGCTCATTAATCCTGAAGGAGTTTCCAGAGGAGTAAGTCCGGCCTCTTTCACCTTATCCGTATTCCTTCCTGACATTGTACCGCATATACGCAGCGCATTGCGATATTTTTCATTAAAGAAGCTGAGGGTGAAACTCTCATGCTGTTGGAGGAATTGATAAGTATAGCGGGTATCGCGTATAAAAATAAAGGTAGAAGGACGTTCCCAAATGTATCCCATACCACCCCAACTGGCAGTCATTGTATTGAAGGAGCTTTCATCGCCTGCCGTTACAAGCATCCACTCTTTACCAATCAGTTGAATCACATTGTCGGGCAAATCGGAGGCTTCAAGCTTATCGTAACGAGATTGCCAATCAGTAGAGGTTACACCACTTTCAGAGGATTCGGAAGTTTGATCATTTACTTTCTTATCATTGGGATTCGTACAAGATGCAAGGAATAAGAAAAGACTGATTACTGGTAATAAAATAGTTGTTTTCATTGATATAGGATAATTAAGTTATGAATCATTTAGTGTGCTCAAAGATAATCAATTTACTGAAAAGCCTTCTCTACTTTAGGAAGTGTTTGTTCAATAAGAAGTTTATTCATAAATTCACTTGGACTCATGTTATGACACCGCTTAAAGTTCCGAACAAAAGTACCAGTGGTTGCATAACCACACTGCTCCGGCAAATCTTTAAGGGCAATTGAAGGATTTTCTCTCATCAGTTGTTCGGCATGCTGAATACGGAAATTATTCAGCCAAACACTGAAGCCTTTATCACAGAATCTATTGATGCTAACCGATAAATAAGAACGATTCGTATTCAGTACATCAGCCAACGTCTCTATCGTAAGGTCACTTTTAAGGAAGTATTGTTCATCACGAACTTTATGTAAGGCTTGCCAGAATAAAAGTTCATATTGATCCATAGATACAGAATGTGATTCAGGCATATCTCCTTCATCGCATTTCTTAATCATTCCTTGAAGTCTATAATTTACAGCACCTTGTTTCTTCAACTTACGGTACATAGATATGGACTTGAATGTAGCTGCTACAGAAATTACCAATAGAAAAATACAGATTGCAGCCACATGTGTATTTATTCTATTTACATCTTCACTCTCATTAAGCTCATGCTTCAATTCCTGAATCTTTAAACGTTCTGCATAATTTTTTTTATCGTTCTTCGCTTTAAATTCCAAATACGTTTGCAGAACAGAATCTCGTCGAGCTAATAAATTCAAAGCTTTTTCATATTGTTTAGTTTCACGACAGAAAGAACTAAAATTGGTGAGGGCTTTTATTTGAAACTCCATCTGAATGGGAGTTCTAACAACCTCTTTCATTAGAGGTTCTACAAATGTATAATATTGATTTGCTTGTTGAACTTTACCTTTTTTCCATAATAAATCAGCAAACAAATAACAAGTGGACAGGAAATAACCGGGTAAAACGACCTCTCTATCTTTTCCTTGATAGTACTTCTTTTTTTCTTTATAAGATTCCATAGCCCTATCCAAAAATATAAAAGCTGAATCTTCTTGCCCTTCTGGAATATAGGTTTCAGCCATCATACAATTTAAAAAAATCTTATCCCCTCCTTCTAATAATAACCTTTCAGCTAAATAAAGACGCGCACTATCAGATTTATTAAGTTCCATATAGCTTTTTATAACTTCATTTTGCACAGAAGAATTAAATGCTATTTCCTGATTAACCCTAATCTTATTATAATACTCCAGTGATTCTGAATAGTACCCTGCTCCACATAAATGTTTTATTAACATGATACCAGAGGCTTTCTCCAAATCTACAAATTCATGTTTTAAAGCCAATTGATATGCCTCTTTATACAATGGTAATGCATTATCGTAATCTTCCAACATAACAAAATGATTTGCAATGGTTAGAAGACATTTACCCACATCTTTTGATCTATCAGTTTCCCGATATTGTTTTAATAATTTATACCAAATAGGAAGAAATTCATCTTGATTTCCTACTTCATTAAGCAATAACGCTTTCATCTCATTCACTCGCCACTCTTCTTTTTGTGAAAGTGAATGGTTGGTTTCCAACATTTCGATCCATTTAAGTCCTTTTAAATCGGCCCCAGGAATACCAAATCTATCCAAATTATTATAAAGCGTCACTAATTGAAATAGAATTTCCTTCCTTCTTTTACCAGAACTTAAAGGCAAAATTTCCATTAAAAGTCGTTCTTGTTTTTGTATCCCATCTATTTCTTCTTCGTTCCTATATGATATTTTAATCATGGATGCTATCCTATCCCGAGGTGACAGATGTCTCACTTCAGATAATAAAGAATCAAAAGAAGCCGACAATATTGGCGTTTTTGACAATTCCTCATCCAAAATTTGTTTGTTAGGATTCGAACAAGCATTGCATAAGAACAGAAAAAGAAATAGATAAAGATTCTTCACTTGATATAGCTATTTAAAGGTTATTGCCCTAAATGCACAAACTCGGGCACAATCTTCACATTGACTACAATATCTCTCTTCTGTCATTTTAACTTTTTCATTTTCAATGTAAAGAAGATCCAAACTGCATGCATCCACACATTCGCCACATCCCGTACATTTGTCAATGTAAATAATCCATCTACCAACAGGTCTCGGATCTGATTTCTGATTATCCAAAATTTCTTTTTTTTCCATAACTCTATTGTTTTTTAGTTAGTCGCTTCAAAACTACGGAATCTATTTAGAAAAACAATCCTATTTGTACAGAAATATTTTCCTTATTTGAATTAAAAAGATTTTTAGAAGCATTTTCATACCCCGCCGTCAATTGGGCAAACCAAGTAAAAGAAACGGTATGAGTATAAGTTAGAGATAAATGCAATGCCCATCTGGGCTCTGTTAAGTAATTGTACTCCTGTTCCAGCCGCTCCAGATTCTGCCATAATTTGATTGCGGGCGTATTCTGTCCTAATTGCAACTGTTTTTCAGCTATCATAGTTCCACCTCCTTTACCGTACTCTGCCCCAATAGCTAAATCAATTCGGGCATTAGATAATAAGAAATTCCGAGTAAATGTAGAATATGCAGTAAAACGGCGTACAGTTTGCATATATTCAGCCGGATAAAAAAGCAATTGACTTTTTGTCTGCTTAAAGTCAATTCCCGAAACGATAGAATAACGACTATTCCACTCATTATAAAGTCGATAGTAACCATAAGTCAACCCATATTCATTAATACGGGAAGTAGAACGGAGAACCTTCCCCGAAGAACGCCATGTACCCATGTTCTCTTCCTGCTGCTGCAAAAGATCATAACTATCCGACTTGTCAAACAAAACTTTCCAACTCCATTCATGGCGATTCAATGGAGAAACTAATGAACCTATACCTTTATAATCCAGCTTCCAGCCATCTGTCTCACCTTCTTTCTTGTTTTGTATACGGTCACTTACTATATTTTGTCTGACAAGATTCCCTCCTATCTGTTGAAATAGCCGGAAGCGTCCATAAACTCCCTCTTCTTGTAAGAATCCTCCGAACTCCTGTGCAGAATAATACCATTTTATATTTTCTCCTTTAGGCAAAGTTTTAAAGTACCCTAACGGATAAGAAACAAAGAAAGGATATGTCGTATGAGTACCTATATTCTGATAATCCACCGTTTCTTTACGATTGCCATAAAATATGGAAGCACCCAAACGATGACTTCCACACTCATAACCAACTCCGGGAGTTATTTTCCACTCCATCCACTGGTTTTCATTCCGGGGATCTGTATCCTTGGCATTCAGGTCAACTAAATAATCGAACCTCGAACCCATCAGCCAATGCGAAGAAACGGGTAATGAAAATGCACCGGACAGTTGATATTGTTCCGAACGTTGATTGCCACTCACTGAGTCACAAAGATTTATTCCACGCCAGCAGTCACCGGTCATCCCATTCCAGTTCACCTCTTGCTTCCGATTATTCACATATCCTATTTTTCCATATAAAGAGACATTACCTATAGTCTGGTAAGATTCACCAAACACCGTATACTTATTGGATGAAGCCGGCAAACTGACATTACCAAAGTTTCCATCTTCAAACCTATACCCCACTTCCGCCACAGAGAACGAGCGGAAACGGTTGAATGACATTCCTACCGGATTAGCTCCTGTCAGCCAATTATTCTGCTGATAAACCTCTTGCATAGAATAGATATGTAATGAATCAGACTGCGCATATATGGGAATCGCCGACAGAAGCCATAAAATAAATAATGTACTCCGCATAGTTGCTTGCTTATTTTTTCAAAGACGGTTCGGATACGATAAAGTCCTCCGCCGCATTGTTCGTATCCTGATAAATGAAACGTCCATTGGTTGATGCTGCACTTTTACGTATCAACGATTTCCCGGAATAATCTCCTTCCGGAATATACACAGGTTCATGGTTCAGTTCATCAGGCACACGCTTATTGGCAAGCTTGGCTTCATTTTCCACGCACTCCATACAATCAATCACCCACTCTTTCGGAATCATCAAATAGAATTTAGTCTTATTCGAAGCTTGGGGCCTGTTTTCCCTGTTCAATGGATTATTTATATATTCCTCCGCACTAACACCTTCAAATCCAAATATCATGAATGTGGGTCCAACTACCGGAAATGAATACATCCATGCAGTCGAATTAAGATTTAAAAGCAGGTTCAATGGTTTCACACCGGGTGCTATGTTCTGTTTGCTCAAACTTACATGCCAGAATCCCCAGTCAACTTTAGATAAATCAACTGAATTAGCATGTTGATATTCGCCTCCGGTATGATCTACAGCATTCGTTGCAATGGTAGTTTCCGCTCCGGGCAATAAAGGATACTCCTTACCGCTACCCGGAAATTGCCAGGTCATATCAGCAACGGGAATCCGTTTCATATCCGTATATTTCACCCAGGGAGATACAATACCTGGCATCGGATCCACCAAAGCCAGACACAAACCATCCAGATATACAGTCTCATCAGAGTTATTATAGAGTGTAACATATTGATCTGCCTGATAATCTGCTCCCAACTCTCCTTTACAACCCACATAATAAATCTCTTTAATGACCAATGCATTTATTTTAGAGCGCGCCAATTGTAACTGGACTTTCATCACTTCTTCACCCTGTTCGGGCAATAACGACAAAGATTCCAATCTTCCACTGAAAATAATTCCGGAAGCAGATTGATAATGTACGGCAACTGTATAATATCCATATTCCACATTAAACAAAGCTACTCCATCAGAAGAACATGAAGAGGTATAAACCGTACCTTGATCCTTATTTGTCAATACCACCTCCATCTCTTCAAAAGGCAAGGTCACTTCATCCGTAGGAGAAAGTAATTGGACACTCACAGAGCATGAAGAACTATTCTCATCCCCGGTACAAGCACATAGGAATAACACAAAGAAAAACAATACATAATATTTCATTCTCTTTCAATATCTAAAATTTAATACCAATACTAACTTTAAAAACGGATACTAATTTCCGCACCATAATATAAATCCGGATTCACAACTGCATATTTCTGTATACTCTGCCGATATCGTTTCGGATTGGATTGCAGCAGGTTATTAGCACAAAAAGCAACCGAAACATGACGTCCGATCTCTTTAGTAACCCGAAGATTCAATAAGAAATAAGGTTTATACGAGTCCTTCAGAAAAGCGGTAGTTGTATTCGCCTTGATCACTAAGTCAGCAAAACGTTCATCCGTCGCCATATCCGGCGTGAAAGGATGCTGGTTTCCCTCTCCGTCTATATAATAAACCGGATTCAGGCACTTCTGATTATTACTGTCCGTGTACACAGGGTTATTAAACCGGCTCTCCATTCCCCGCTGTTGTTTATCCATCCACACCGCCTGAAGCGTTAGGCTTGTGATCAAACCGATTCTGGGAATTTGAGTAATACACTGAAACCGGCTATTCAATTGTTGCCAGATTTGAGTATTCGCAACAGAAGGCCCTGTTTCATAAATACCTACATAAGGGTAAGCTTTTCCATTCACTTCTATCTGGGGATGCAAGGCAGAAAGTGCCGTATTCTTTTCACATACATCCAGATATCCGCCACTTATGTAAAATGAAGAACGCAGCGTCTTTGAATGAATCGGACCAATGGTATACTCAACACCTTGTTTCTCCTGTTCTATACCATTCTGGGGTGATAAATAGGTAGCAAACGTAGTATTCAAAGTATATGGAAGAAGTTCACCATCATTCATGACACCCTCATCCGTCAATTCCGGTTGTTCTCCTTTACTGATCAAAGGGGAATAGCGGCGATAGGAAAAAGGTTCGGCAAGTTGGGAGGTGCAATAACCATTTTTGAGATGTTCCTTAAACCATACCACATCCGCAGTAACACCTCCCATCCGAAAATTCACCCCTATTTCAAACTTCTGATTAACAGGCAAACGCAAGTCGGAGTTAAAATTACGGTCAGTTATAAATGTATGCATGACGGTCAGACGCTGATTATTCTCAGCATCATTGTACGTAAAACAATTCATATCCGTATACGATTTATCGGGATACAAATAAGCAAGTACAGGCATCTTATGCATCAATCCCCACCCCAGACGTACACTGAAACGACTTAGAAAAGCATCATCCGCCCTATCAATAAATATCTGGGAAAGATTGATACGCGGATCAACAGAAGAGTTCCGTTGTAGACGCTGAGTCGGCAACTGAGTAAAACGTACTCCCGCCTGCACTTCGGTCCGCATCTTCCCATAACGGAGAATAAAGTGATTTTCTGCAAAAGCAGAATACTTATATAATAAAGGTATATCCCGATAAGACCTTGTCCGCACTCTAAGCATTTCCAAGGGAGGACGAAGAGGATCGAAACTGATTCCTTTTCCACGATTCCCTTCCACCTCAGCATGAAGCCCCAGTTGAAAATGGTTACTGATGCTCTCACCCATCGTTTTTCTGTGATTGGCAGTCAACGATACATCTCCGCTCAATGGCTTGCCGTCAACGGATAACTGAGAGAAATAATGGGGAGGCAAGAACTCTCCGACATGTTCACCTGCCTGTGCGGTATAGGTAGTGACTTGCTGTGTTCCCGAATAATATGTACTGGATTCATTCTTCTGGCTCCCATACGTAAACCCTAGCTGATATTCAAGATTGGAAATCCAGGAACGATTCAATTTCCACTGTCCGTTAGCAGAAAAGGATATGTTTTGATCCTGGTATTTCCGAAATTCACCATCCACCGTATTCTGCCCTCTTTTATCATTGTCCTTCATCCAATAACCACGCATATTAAGACGCAAAGTAGCCGACCGGAAATCCTTCGCATAAGCCGCTTGGATTCCAAATCTTTGATAAGATTCTTCAAAGACTTGAGGCGATTGATTGGAAAGTGCATAATCTGCTCCTAAATAGAGAGTTCCCCCATTATTACTGATCGCAATACCCTTCCCCACAGAAGCAAGTTTCTCCGTAGCCGTCAGACGAATGCCGATAGTAAAAGATTGTATTCCGGCTTTCGACTTAACCAGAACAACACCACTGGTCGCATCTCCATAACGTGCCGAAGGAACACCACGTATCACCTCGACCGACTCCACAGAAGATGGAGACAAAGAACGCACGTCGAAACCGGATAACACCGTGCTATTAAAGAGGCTTCCCCTACCTTCAAGTCCCATTTGCTGCATATTGGCATTATTATTCATGCGGAGTCCATCCACCACTATGGCTGTCCCTAAAGCATTAGTCGTATTTTCATAAGTTGCACTGCGGATGGTAAAGGCGGCCGGAGCATTCAGATCCGGATTGCGTACAAGAACACCGGGTAGTAATTGAGATAAGACAGAAAGGTCAGTAGCCTGTATATGACGAATAGCATCCTGCCCAATGACAGAACGGGTTCCCGGAGCATCTGATTGAGTAGCAGTAACAATCACCTCCTGTAACCGGATGTTGCGAAGAGTATCTATAGCCTGCATTTCAATCTGTCCATATACCGCCAGCGAACAAACCCAAAAAGCAATTAATATATAACCCCTGTAACAATTATTCATTTGTACAACCCAAGATGGTAATTTACATACCTAACGAGCGTTATATAGTAACCCTCAGATTAGGGGGGCAAAGGAAACAATTTTCTACCAACATTTCATTACCAAACTTTAAAAAAATGCAGAATAAAATCACTCTTTTCGGACTTTTGTGTGTACATTTGCAAGCAACAGAACAACAATATCATGCCATTTTTCATATTAAAGACATTACTTATTTGTACTTTTCTGCTGACTTGGGCTGTACTAGGTCTTGCTTCTATCTCTCTGATTTGGAGAAACAAGCATAAAAAGGGTTTGGCCATATTATTAGCACCAATCCTACTAATATACTGGGGGTTAACGTCGTATAGCACATTATACGAAAATTTCTTCCTGCTTCAAAGAACATCCCTCTTACCCACCCTATACTGTTGGGGACTGACTTTTCTCCCGCCTTTACTCTATTTCTTTATCCGCTTCCGTATTACCGGAATATTTCCCCTAAAGTCACAATGGTGGAAACATATGTTACCCTCGATGGTCTTATCGTGTTGTTACATATTGATGTCAGTTTTAAGTCCGGTGGCAGATCGCTTAACTTACAGTTGGGCTGAAATTCTATCATCGTTCCCAGCTTGGTGGACACTTTTCCGTTTAACGTGTATAATAACAGGGGGCACACAGACTTTCATTTACATATTACTTTTGCGAAATATGAACGAAACAGACTGTATATTCCTAAAATCAGCTTCCGATATTCAAAGAAAAAGCATCCTAATATCAGGGTTCTTCTTCATGTTCTTACTGAATATGTTCACTTCTTCATATATCTGCAATCTTTTATACAACCTTTGTATTGGCGCATTAAGTGGATATATCTTTTATAATTCTCTCTTACACCAATTCGTAAAACAAAAGTTCAAGTCACATATTTATCGGGAAACATTGTCCCCGTTCCCAGTGAATAACCTAAATCAACAACTAGAAAGCAAATCAGAAAAAGATGTTGTAGAAAAAGAGGTGCTCATAAATGGCAAGAAGAACTCCAAAGTATACTTGACTCCTCAAAAGATCGATGAAATAAACCAACTATTACAAACACCGGAATTCATCTATGATCAAAAAATAAAATTGGAGCAGTTTGCTCAAAGAGTAGCCGTTAATTCCACCTATTTAAATAGATATTTCAATCAAGAATATGGATGTAGTTTTCTTCAATACCTTACGTCACTTCGCATCGAACAAGCAGAAATGCTTCTAAGAGACTCGAATGCAGAAATAGAAGACATCTGTTATAATACAGGTTTCAACAGCCCTTCTGCATTTCACAAAGCTTTTAAAAACCGATATGGTTACTCTCCCTCGGAATGGAGAAGAAAATGTCTCACTTAAAAGTTGAATGCAGCGCGTTCAATAAAAAGTTGGTTCAAGTTACTCTCACTACCCTCACTTTTAATGTGAATCGTTGATAGCTAGGATATTAAGTGTGGTGGTAGTAAAAAATCCAGTGTGAGGGTAAGTGGCTTACTCTCACTTTCGCAGTCAACCCATATCCGGACGAGGCATTTATTCATTTCATATTAGGCATTATTCTACTGAGAACCAGAGATATATCTCTTTATCCTTAGGAATAGTCGGGTGTTGACCAAGGTTAACAGGCCTATCAACCTTGGTTAATGAGCCGATTAACCTTGGTTGACAGGCTCGTTAGTCAAGGTCAACACCCAATAAAGCTTATTGGAAAATACAACACACGCAGGGTAAAAACAAATGGTCCCCTGTTTGCTTTCTAATCACTATTGAAGCTTTTACCGCAAAACACATGGGCTGAATCCTGTTTAGCACACACTTCATATCATCAAAAAAAGGCTGAAATCGTAAAAACAGGAAGATTAATTCCAAGCTGTTTCACTGTATTTCAAGCACTTATAATTATTATTTTAGTTTACTGATTTTAGTATTTAGATTTCCCCGCTTCCTACTATTTTTGCCTGTGTTCATTTGCAGTTTCTCTTCAAATTACAAATAATATAAACTGCCGGATAATCGTTATGAAGCACTAACGGTCACTCAAGGCAGAAACAATTAAAAGTAGGCTGAAAATCAATATATGATAATCAATAAATACAATATTAATTTTTATTCTTATGAAAAATGAAAAAATAGACATGAGTAGGGAATCGGATACTTTCCACGTCTCCCAAGATGGAGTGTACACTATCACAGGTACCAATTCAAGACATGGAATAACAGTATCTGCCGGAGTACGTGCAACAATATTTCTGCAAGATGTCAACTTATGTGATTTGGGAGATATGGGTGTTGCATTTCATATTGCGGAAAACTGCCATATCACGGTAATTCTTGAAGGAAACAACATACTGCACAGTGGTCGTGAAATGGCTGCAATTCAGTTGAGAAAGCAATCTGTTTTAAACATTAAAGGCAATGGAAAATTAATTGCATACGGTGGAGAAGGTGCAGCCGGTATAGGATGCGGATATGCTACCGAATGTGGCGACATTATTATCGAAAGTGGAACTATAGAAGCCTATGCGGGTTATCAGCACGAGACTTCCTGGCGTGCGGGATCTGCTGGAATAGGAGGTGCCGGTCAATACGCAGGTCGAAAAAGTAAATGTGGAAACATAATTATTTTAGGAGGAAAAATCATAGCCAAACGCGACAAAGGAAACTGGGATATTGGCCCGGGGGATGAAGGAACTTGTGGCAATGTAAAAGTAAATAAGAATGCAATAGCTCCCGATATGTGTGTGTATGGCTTCGCTACTTCAGAACCAACTCATACTCCAATTCCTACTCCTAACCCTGAGCCTACTCCTCATTTTGGTACAGAGCAATATGGAGATTTGAAACATATACCTATACCCAATGCAGGATTGGCCATTCTCTCCCCTTTTCTACCAATACTTTTTATGAGGCTTAATATGTTAAGCCAAGATCGCAGGAGTTTCAATAGTAACGAATCAAAAGTACGAGCTATATTCATTTTACAACGCCTTATAGCAAATGAAGACAGGGAGTATGATGAAAAAGATCTGTTCCTCAACCGTTTGTTAATAAATTATCCCTCCAACGAGCCACTCCCCAAAAGAGTGGAACTAAATCAAGATGAACTTAACACAATAGATTCTCTATTGGAAACAGCAAAGACAAACTGGTCAGAAATAAGGAACACTTCAATCAGAGCCCTCCAAGAATCATTTTTGAATAGAGCGGGTTTTATAGAAAAAACTGAATGGGAATGTACTCTAACTGTAGAGGAACGTGCATACGATATATTATTGGATAGCATTCCCTGGTCATACAAACTTGTACGGTTCCCATGGATGGAAAGTATACTCAAGGTTAACTGGAGATAAACTCCGGTTCTGATGACAGTTCAAAAGTTCACTTTTACATTTAAATAATCAGTATAGAAGACTTTTATCTTCTATACTGATTAAATACTTTATGCAATCGTTATTGAAGAATCCAAATAAACATCCTGAATGGTATTCAATAATTGAACGCCCTCTTCCATTGGTTTTTGGAATGCTTTCCGGCCGCTGATCAACCCCATTCCACCGGCACGCTTATTGATAACCGCCGTAACAACAGCATCACGCAAATCCGATTCTCCATGAGATTCACCACCGGAATTAATCAAACCGACACGCCCCATATAGCCATTAGCAACCTGGTAACGGCAAAGGTCGATAGGATGTGAAGTTGCGAGTTCAGAATACATTCTTTCATCCGTTTTACCAAAGTGAATAGCTGTGAATCCGCCATTATTGGAAGGAAGTTTTTGCTTTACAATATCAGCCTTGATGGTCACTCCGATGTGGTTGGCCTGTCCGGTAAGGTCGGCTGCCGCATGGTAATCTGTGCCGTCCTTCTTAAAATCATTATTTCTGAGATAACACCAGAGAATAGTTGCCATACCTAACTCATGAGCATATTCAAAAGCTTGTGATATCTCAATAATCTGACGACGACTTTGCTCCGAACCGAAATAGATAGTAGCGCCAACAGCTACCGCACCCATATTCCATGCTTCTTTTACGGTTCCAAACATCACCTGATCGTAAGAGTTTGGATAAGTAAGCAGTTCATTATGGTTCAGTTTTACAACGAAAGGTATCTTATGGGCATATTTACGGGCAACAGCCCCTAATATGCCAAATGTGGACGCAACTGCATTACAACCTCCTTCGATTGCCAGTTTCACTATATTTTCAGGATCAAAATAGATCGGATTAGGAGCGAATGATGCTCCAGCTGTGTGTTCTATATCCTGGTCGACCGGCAGAATGGATACATACCCGGTATTCGCAAGGCGTCCATGTCCGTACAAAGCTTGCAAGCTATTAAGGGTACGTACATTTCTGTCGGAGTCCACCCAGATTTTATCAATCACATCAGGTCCAGGAACATGAATTAATTTCTTATCTATTGTCTTACACGTATGGTTCAGGTAATATTCTGCCTGTTGTCCCAACAAATCAACTGTTTTACTCATAATATATTCGTTTTTAATTTAGAATCATACTAAATAAACAGTTTTCCTTGTCGATTGTTTTATCGCGAAGCCGAAAAACGATTGCTTCTCTCAGAGCAAGTCAGTATCCGAATGATCATCTATGAAACCGCCCTTTTTCTTTTACCAATACTACTTTCAGTTGTGGATCGGCCAACATCTCACGTCCTACAGAAGACAACAAGAACTGCAACTGGCTACTCCTGTGTTTCCAGGTCAGTAAATCTATGGAACGGTTCAAACCTTCTTTTATCTCAGTATACCAATATCCCGGAAATGAGAGAGCGCTAACCACCTCTTTATCCGCAATTTCCTGTAATTCTTCGATGCAATCATCCACTTCTTCCTCACTCAAATCATCCGGTTCATCATAAGTTACATAATACGAAGTATAATAACCGTCTTGAGTGAAAGCTTCCAAAGCTTTCCAATCTTTGCCTTCTATAATCAAACGGTCTTTTGCAATCTGGAAATATTCCGTCATCTCATTCATTCTCTCTAGTGCTACATGTTTATTTCCAGCGGTCAGGTTCTTTATATCCAGCCACATTTTTCCTTCATGATCTTTCATATAAGAAAAATAGGAACCCAAACTCAGATTAAAACTTGTATCTACATCATGCGTTACATCAAATACACGGTCTTTCCGAAAGACGAGATCAACCTCTACATTCGGATATCGACTCTGTTTCTCGTACAATTTTTCCAAAGAATTGCAACGATGAAGCCATATTTTCTCCGGATAACGACCTATATCCCGGAGCCCCATGAAAAGAAGGCACATAAACACGGATGCTAATCCTGTTATAAGATTAATTTTCTTCATAATCAGTTTCTATAAAAAGCTATTCCAAATAATTTTTTATATCCCTGCTTTTGATGATGATATTGCCTGTTTGCTTATTGCAAATATATAAATTTGAAAAAATAATAGAAACTAAAATAGATGAATTACCCTTTTTTCTCTGTGAATCAACATTCTTTTTAGTAAGCATCAGCCATTTGAACGTCTAAATAAAAATCTGTAAAAATGGTATTTTAATCCGTAATGTATCTAATTACATATACAGTCAACTGCCGTATCTTTGCATCAGAAAAAGATTAAGGTTACAAATTGAAGTATAGAATATTTTAAATGATCTATTGAAGCATGAAAAAAGTACTTGTAATATCCGGTCATACAGACCTTACTACTTCGGTAGCTAACAAAACGATTCTTGATACAATCGGGCAATACCTTCCCGAAACCGAAATTGTAAAGCTTGACACCCTTTATCCCGACTTTAAAATAGATGTTGACGCAGAGCAACAACGCCTGCTGAAAGCCGACATTATCGTGTTGCAATTTCCAATCTTCTGGTACAGCGCACCCTCCATACTGGAACGCTGGATGGAAGAAACATTCCGGCACGGCTTCTCTCATGGCAGTACCGGCAACAAACTGAAAGGCAAAAAGATGATACTCTCATTTACCACCGGTGCCCCGCAAGAAATGTATTCTCACAAAGGGGCAATGGGGTATACGATTGAAGAGTTCTTACCTTGCTACAAAGCCACATGTAATCTTTGCCAAATGGAATTTGCCGGATATATCTATACTGGTGGCGTAAGTTACGGCACGCGTACAACCCCGGAATTGATAGAACAACAAAAGGTAAAATCTGTAGAACATGCTGAAAAACTGATCAAACTGTTAGAAACACTTTGATTACCGCTGAGTCTGTTCAAACGTCTGTTATCATTGTAATATTAGCGGATCAACGAAGGAAATCGAAAAGAGTAATGCAAAAAGTCGATAAAAAAGAACACCGAATAGTACACCAGAATAATACATCACTCTTTGCTTTAGTTACGTGCAACTAAAATAAAAATCCCCTATAAACAAATTGCTTATAGGGGATTTATTAAATTCATCGCGGAGAGACAGGGCACTGAATCCAAACATCTAACCACCTATAAATCAGTCTTTTAATTTCCAAAATTTCAAATAGGTAACGAAACAGTAACGATTTTCATAGACTTATTTGTCCAGCTTTGTCCGCTGTTTGTCTGCCTATCTCACGGGTTCAAAGATACAACTCCTTTCCGAATAATGCAAGTCTTTGAATATAAATGTTTAGCATTTAGTGCAAGGTGCAAGCTATATATAGATATATACTTGCACCTTGCACTAATCATTTTAATAACGACAATGCTTTAATCTGTATTCTTTAGGCGGCATCCCCGTATGCTGTTTGAAGTATTTACGAAAAGTAAACTGTTCCGGAAAGTTTAATTCAGATGCTATTTCTTTTATGCTTTTCTTGGATTTTTCAAGAAGTAGCTTTGCTTGAGCTATGGTTATAGCTATAATCCAATCTAATGGTGTACGACCTGTTTTATCTTTTACAACACTTGTAAAATACCCCACAGATAAATGGGCTTCATTCGCATAAAAAGAAACACTTCTTTGTTCCTTAAAGTTTTGATGTAGAGAATAGATAAAGTTGTAAACTATAGACTCTTTCTTTTCTATCGGATGAGAATCTACTAACCTATTTCGAAAATAAATACGAATTACTTCTAAAAGTGTTTCTTGTTCCAACAGGTGTATCATCCTATTTATCAGCATCTTTTCTTCTTCAATGCCACTTCTGCTTAATTCTTCTTTTTTAGCATCAATCAATGCCTTGCGTTGCACCACGAATTGTATATCATCATCAGACAATTGTAAGCATGGAGTATTACGAAGTTTTAAATGCAAAATAGTATCAATAATTGAATGAATGACAGAATAAAAGACTTCTAACTCATCAAGAATGTGTATGCCGTTAAAATCCTCACTTTGAGACACTTTACATATCATTATTAGTGGACTTATTATATAAAGCCCTCCTTTCTCCAAATGAAAGATTTGATTGTTTACTATAACGTCCACAGTACCGGACATACATAGAAACAATCCTGCCTTATTTTTATATTCAGGAATGAAACTGTTCAAGTACAACTCCATTTGATTCATCTTCAAGTTATCCATATCTTTCAATTTTACCACAAAGATATGGATATTCTCAATTTTTGTATCAATCTAATTAGTATAAAATCGAAAATAATGGAAATTGCTCAATTTATACATTAAATTGGCATTTCCCATTTTTAAAAGCTACCGTAATTTTGCATCGTTCAAAAGAAGCTTATTACTAATTTTTAAAATTACAATAATATGATTAAAGCATTGCGAACCTTTTTAGTAGCAGTTGGCATCGGAATTTCAATGTTTCCAGCAAATGCACAGGTAACACTTGACGAGTGCCAACGTCTGGCATGGGCAAATTACCCTTTGTTGAAGAAGTATAACCTAATCAAACAAACTACTGATTTTTCTGTGAAAAATATCAATAGAGGATATTTGCCACAACTATCTTTCAACGGACAGGTTACTTATCAATCGGATGTAGCAACATTGCCGGATGTGTTAAGTAATTTGTTGGAGAATAACGGTTACACAGTTAAAGGATTGGATAAAGACCAGTATCGGTTTTCACTTGACTTAAACCAAACTATTTGGGATGGTGGTAATATGGAAGCACAAAAGAAAGTTGCCACAACACAAGGAGAAGTACAGATGGCACAAACAGATGTTGATATGTATGCAGTGCGTGACCGAATAAACAATCTCTATTTTGGTATTTTATTAATAGAAGATAAAATACAACTAAACAAAGACTTACAGGAACTTTTAATGTCTAATTGTAACAAATTGGAAACCATGTGTAAAAACGGCATAGCTATGCAAGCTGACGTGAACACCATGCGTGCAGAGTACCTGAAAGCCCGGCAACAAATGACTGAACTACATTCTACCCAAAAGAGTTTCCAGCAGATTTTGGGACTTTTTATAGGCAAACCAGCGAATGAAATCGCAGAATTGCAAAAACCAAGTGAAAGTATGCCTAATTCTTATGAGAACAAGCGACCTGAACTGGAAATGTTCAATGCACAAATAAGTCAAAACACAGCACAACGCAAGTTACTGAATAGCGGTATTCGTCCGAAATTAAGCCTTTTTGCACAAGGTTATTATGGTTATCCCGGCTATGACATGTTCAATGATATGTTCGACCATGATTTTACGCTGAATGGAATGGTCGGAGTGCGTTTTAGCTGGAATATTAGTAAACTATATACTCATAAAAACGACCGATTGAAAATAGATGTGGCAAAAAGACAAATAGAAAATGCCCGTGAAGTTTTTCTATTTAATAATAGTTTGCAATCTGTACAAGAAACTGTTGCCATTGACAAATACCGCAAGGTGATAACTGAAGATAACGAAATAATTTCTTTGCGTACTTCTGTTCGTCAGGCAGCCGAAGCTAAACTGGAGCATGGTGTTATAGATGTCAACAATCTGTTACAAGAAATAATACGAGAAAATCAGGCTCGCACGGAACAGTCAAGTCATGAAATAGAAATGCTAAAGCATATTTATGAATTAAAACATACGATAAACCAATAAAAATAAGCAATATGAAAACAATTAAGTTATTATTTATAAGTGTGACTACAATGTTATATTCTTGTAGCAGTGGCAATGGAGATTATGATGCATCCGGCATCTTTGAAACGACAGAAGTTATCGTATCTGCACGTGGAAACGGTGAACTCAAACAACTTGGCATCGAAGAGGGGCAAGAAGTTTCCCCGAATGCTACATTAGGTTATATTGATACAATCCAACTGGCATTGAAACGTCAACAGCTTATAGCCACACTTTCAGCAACCGATAGTCGCAAGTTGGATGAAAATCGGCAATTAGCTACCATCCGCCAACAGATAGCCAATTTGAAAACAGAACAACATCGTTTTGAGGAATTGGTAAAGGCAAATGCTGCGTCACAAAAACAGTTAGATGACATCAATTATAATCTTGAAGTATTGGAAAGGCAACTTAGTGCCACGTCTGAACAGATTGGAAGTAATAACACCAGCTTGACAGGACAGAGTGCAAGCATTGCTGCACAAGTGGCGCAGATAGATGACCAAATTAACAACTGCATCGTCTATAGTCCGATAAAAGGAACTATCCTTTCCAAATATGCCGAACAAGGGGAGTTCGTTGCCGTTGGACGTGCGCTCTTCAAAGTGGGCAATGTGGAAGATATAAAATTGCGTGCCTACATTACCGCCAGTCAATTGACAACCTTGCAAATCGGACAGGGTGTAAAAGTATATGCTGACCTCGGAGAGAACAACCGCAAAGAATTTGAAGGCAGAGTTTCATGGATTAGTGACGAAGCGGAGTTTACCCCAAAAACCATACAAACACGCGATGAACGTTCCAATCTCGTGTATGCTATCAAGATACTTGTCAAAAATGACGGAACTATTAAGCGAGGAATGTATGGTGATGTTAAATTCTAAAACGATACGATTATGAGTATCATTTCAGTAAGAGATTTGAAAAAGACCTATAACAAAGGGAAGACACAAGCATTGAAAGGAATAAGTTTCAATGTGGAGCAAGGAGAAATATTCGGGCTTATAGGTCCTGACGGAGCTGGTAAGACTTCAATCTTTCGCATTCTGAGTACATTAATTTTGGCAGATTCAGGTCGTGCGGAAGTAGATGGCTACGATGTGGTAAAAGACTATAAGGCTATCCGTCAGCATATCGGTTATATGCCCGGACGTTTTTCACTCTATCAGGATATGACAGTAGAGGAAAATCTTTCGTTCTTTGCCACGGTGTTCAATACTACAATTGAAGAGAACTATCATTTAATAGAAGATATTTACAAACAGATAGAAGCATTCAAAACTCGCCGAGCCGGAAAATTGTCAGGTGGAATGAAACAGAAACTTGCCTTGTCTTGTGCCCTCATACATGCGCCACACGTCTTGTTCCTTGACGAACCGACCACCGGAGTTGACCCCGTAAGTCGAAAGGAGTTTTGGGAGATGTTGCAAAAATTAAAGAAGAACTTCAATCTAAGCATTGTTGTATCTACTCCTTATATGGATGAAGCGGTGCAATGCGACCGTATCGCACTAATTCAGAACGGCAGTTTCCTTACCATCGACACACCTCACAATATCATTGGTTGTTACGACGAAACCCTTTGGTCTATAGAAAGCAACAGAATGCACAAATTGCTTACAGATTTGCGAACAATCAATGGGATAAAAACGGCATTTGCCTTTGGTGAAACACACCATATTACGATTGATGAAACCCTACTGACAAGAGATTCACTCAAAGCAAAACTTTTTAAGTTGGGGCACAGTGAAATCAGGATAGAAAAAGTAGCACCGTCTATTGAAGACTGTTTTATGAATCTGCAAAATTAAAGAACTATGACTGATAAAATAATTATCAAGGCAGAAAATCTGACCAAGCAATTTGGTGACTTCATAGCTACCGACCACGTTACTTTTGAAGTACACGAGGGTGAAATATTCGGTTTTCTCGGCGCCAATGGTGCTGGTAAAACTACTGCCATGCGGATGTTATGCGGACTTTCACAACCCAGCGATGGAAAAGCTATAGTAGCCGGATATGATGTAAACACCCAACATGAACAAGTGAAACGACACATCGGCTATATGTCGCAGAAATTTTCACTCTACGATGACCTTACCGTAGAAGAAAATCTGACGTTATTTGGCGGTATTTACGAAATGCCGCCCAAAAAAGTAAAAGAAAAAATTACGGCTTTATTAAGTGAACTGGGATTTGAGGCAGAACGAAAGACTATGGTAAAATCATTGCCTCTTGGTTGGAAACAAAAACTGGCTTTCTCGCTTTCCATCTTTCATGAGCCACAAATTGTATTTCTCGATGAGCCTACAGGTGGTGTTGACCCTGTAACACGCCGCCAGTTTTGGGAGCTTATCTATCGTGCTGCCGACCGTGGCATTACCGTCTTTGTCACCACTCATTATATGGACGAAGCGGAATATTGCGACCGTGTATCAATTATGGTGGACGGTAAAATAGAGGCACTCGACAGTCCCGCTAATCTGAAACGACAATTCAACGGCAATTCCATGTACGATGTGTTCTACGCATTAGCTCGAAAGGCAAAACGTGGAGACGGATAATTTATTCTTATTAATTTCATATTTAACAGATTAAAAGTTGAAATAAAAATGAAACAATTTTTATCATTTGTCCGAAAGGAATTTATACATATCCTCCGTGACCCACGTTCATTGCTTATCCTATTGGTTATGCCGCAGATTATGGTAATGCTTCCGGGATATGTCATCAAGAATGAAGTAAAGGATATTCGTGTGGCAGTACTCGACCAATCGCATGATGTATATACTACCCAAATAACAGAACGCTTGGCAGCCAACGATTACTTCATTCTCAAAGGAGAGGTAAAAACCGAAGCGGAAGCTATTGACTATTTTCGTAAAGGAGAGATTGACCTTGTGGTGGTATTTGGTTCAGAATTTGCTAATCGCCTTGTACATTCGCAAGATGCAAGCATACAAATTCTATCTGACGGCAGTGAGCCTAATCAAGCCAGTGTGCGTGTGGCTTATGCCCAACAAGTTATCACTGGATTTCAAAAGGAACTACAACAACAAATGGCTTCGGCAAATTCTGTAGCACAAGGAAAGGGCGGAGTAACTTCTATGAATATTAAAGTAAACAGTCGTCTGCTCTTTAATCCACAACAACGCTCGGAAGTGAACTTCGTGCCGGGTGTGGTAGGCATGGTTATGTTACTCATTTGTTGTATGATGACCTCTATTGCCATTGTTAGAGAACGTGAAATGGGAACAATGGAAATACTTCTTGCATCACCACTACCAGCGATTGATATTGTACTGGCGAAGCTGATACCCTATATGGTCATTTCGCTTGTCAACCTTACTACCATTCTATGTATAGCCGTTTTCATTATGCACGTGCCAATGGAAGGCAGTTTGTTGGTATATGTATTCACTGCATTCGTCTATATATTCACATCGCTAATGTTAGGGTTGCTTATTTCCACCTGTGTCAATACACAGTTGGCGGCTATGCTTATTTCTTTATTACTCATCGTGCCTACCATTTATCTTTCAGGCATGGTGTTCGCCATTGAAAGCATGCCTGTACCTGCCCAAATCATCAGTAATATTGTACCAACCAAGTGGTTCATTTCCGCTTCACGCAAGATTATGATTGAGGGAGTGGAGTTCCGATATGTTATTAAAGAAATTATCGCACTCGTTATCGAGGGATTGATATTTCTCCTGCTATCATGGAAATTATTTAAAACAAGGTTAGAGTAATGAAAGCACTTAAATATTTATTAATCAAAGAATACAAGCAGATGTTTCGTAACTATCTGCTTCCTGTAGTATTCGTTCTGTTGCCTGTTGGAATGATGAACGTAGTCCCCCGCATTGCCACACAGGAAGTGAAAAATCTGAATATGGCGGTCATCGATTGCGACCATTCTGCACTTTCCGGACGACTTACACAGAAACTTTCGTCATCCGAGTTTTTTAACCTTTATGCCATGTGTGACAACTATACGGAAGCTTACAATCTTCTACAAGGCGGTGATGTGGATTTCATTGTAACCATTGAAAATGAGTTTGAAAATAATTTTTATCGGACGGGAAGTACCGAAGTCCTGGCTACAGTAAATGCAGTCAATGGTATGAAAGGCGGGTTGGGCAATAGTTATCTTACACAGATTGTGATGCAATATGCCGGAGAATTAAGTGCAGATGCAGGATTAACAAACAAACGTCCCGTAAAAATAGAGCCCCGTTACCTATTCAATCAGGAGTTGGATTATAAGCCTTACATGATTCCTGCCCTGATAGCAATGACACTTATATTACTTGTCGGATTTCTGCCAGCACTTAATGTTGTGAGCGAAAAGGAACGTGGAACCATCGAACAAATTAATGTAACTCCCGTGGGACGTATTGAGTTCATTCTTTCTAAAATGATTCCCTATTGGACAATCGGTATTTTTATTGTAGCCTTTTCAATACTTTTGGCATGGAAGATTCATAATGTAGTGCCTATAGGAAGTATTCCGCTGATGTTCCTGTTTAACATAGTATATATTTTTACCATTTCTTCGCTTGGACTTACCATCTCAAACTATTCAGATAATATGCGCCAAGCAGCAATTGTTATGTTCTTCTTCATTGTCATTTTTATTCTTACCAGCGGACTTATATCACCCATTTCCTCTATGCCTGACTGGGCAAAAGAAGTGACCCGTCTAAATCCTTTGCGCTATATCATCACAGCAATGCGTGAAATCTATCTGAAAGGTAGTACGTTCTCGCAACTCATCTCACAATTTGGTCCGCTTTGTTTATATGGAATATTAGCAAGTATTTGGGCTATTGCAAGTTATCAAAAGAACGGATAATAATTTAAAATATAACAATTATGGATAAGAATAAGATTGGAACAAATGCCGGAATTATATGGCATTTGCTTTCTGCAAAAAACAAAATGACAATCAAAGAACTACTGTTAGAAACGGATTTAACTTTGGTTGAATTAGCGACTGCGATCGGTTGGTTGGCACGTGAAAACAAGATAAATTTCATAGAAGATAATGGAAAAGAATATTATAGCGTTTTTCAAGAGTTCTATTATTGATTTAGCATAGGAAATTGAGAAATGAACATAACATTCAAAAAATACACTTTTGAACAATTTGCAGCATTACACAAATGTGATAATGGAAAAATGTTGGATGGTTGTATAATTTCCAAAGAAATCATACAACCTAACCAACATGAACATCCTTTCATTGTTGATGCCTATCTTCTTATAATTTGCGATACAGGTTCATTGCAAATAAGACAAAATTCCTGTTTATATAATATTTCACAGGATATGGCCTTCTTCTACCTACCCGGTAATATTATTTCATGGATATGTGATATAAATAGTTGTATCACATATTTAATTATATCGCAAGAGTTCATGAGGAACTATTTTTACTTAGGGAAAATGTCTATGGCTTTTCTAAAAGTAAAATCGACCCCACAAATATATCTATCTGAAATAGCACAGAATGATATATACCAAATGACAGACTGTATCAAGACTTGCATTAACAATGCTAATTTGTCAGAATGGAGTAAAAAAGCAGCTATTTCATCTGTGAAAATGCTATTATATAGTTTTATACAACAAATAAAACTCTCTCCTGACAATCCAAATAAAAAGTATGATAAAAAATATTCCTTTAGGAATGAAGATATTTATAGCCGTTTTATGCAATATGTTTTTATTCATTGTAGAGAAAAACGTAAAGTCGAATTTTATGCCTCGAAATTATTTATTACATCTAAATATTTATCCACAACAATAAAAAAAGTAACAGGAAAAACTGCCTCTGAATGGATTGAAGATGTTGTAATTGAAGAAATTCGATATGAATTGAAACATTCAAATGAATCAATTTCGGAAATTGCTTTTCGATTAAATTTCCCCAACATATCATTCTTTGGAAAGTTCTTTAAGCGGAAAACTGGAATATCACCTATCGGATACAGAAAAAGTATTAATAGAATAAATGACGCACAATAGTTCTACATATAAATAGAAACAATTATTTAACAAATAATATATGCCAATACGCAATACTATAAAATATTGTAATATAGCATATTAGATAAACAAATAAATATCATAATAAATGAAACGATTTTCAGACACAATACTATCTAAAATTAAGACAGAAATAGAAACATCCTGTACAGATAGCGAAGTGTCTTCCGAGAAGGCTTTGTATATGATTAATTTCATCAGACCTTTATTTGAAGAGTTAAGAGAGTTTATCCATCAATATACATTTCAGGATGCTAATGAAGAAATATCATTCTTTAAAGATATTAAGCCATTCATTTTAAGCAAGTTGATATATTTCAATGATATTACCATAATCATAACCTCACCGTTCTTTTTTTCAGAGCCTTTCTTTAAATAGAAAAGGACTTTAAATGTACTCTTCATAACCTCACGTTTTTAAGTTGCAAAACTAATAATAACTTATTAAACGTGAGATAGTTATACGGTGGACAAATTCGGACTTTCGGCGGTCATTTCGGGACAAATCGTTACCGTTTTTGTCCGGTAGGGAATAGGTAACGATTTAGTAACGAAACTCTGTCTTTCCAAGTCCTTTAGCTGTCTTGGACACCAGACTTATAGGCAATAAAAAACCTACAAATCGCTGATTTGTAGGTTTTTGTCCAGTCCTTGTCCGGTTTTGTCCGGTAGGTTCTGCGGAGAGACAGGGATTCGAACCCCGGGTACCTCGCAGTACAACGGTTTTCAAGACCGCCGCAATCGACCACTCTGCCACCTCTCCAAACTCCTCTTTCAAGAAGTGCTTTTCTCTTAAAGCGATGCAAAAGTACTATTCTTTTTTGATATCACAAATATTTCGGCACAAAAATATTATTTCTATGATATTTTATAATCGTAGTTCGTTTTATGGAGAATCCATGCTTGAAATGGTCCACATGTATATTTTGTAAAATAACAGGAAAGTATAAAGCATGCTGTCAACAAGAAATCAACCTCCTGCTGACAAGAAGTTAATTTCCTGTCGACAAACTCTTAACTTTTTGTCCACAGAAAAACGACTTCTTATAAGTATATGATAATCAGTACAAAACCATATAAAACCTCTTCTGTTTTTGTAAATATTTCTATTTTCAAACATCAAATGATATCAGTTCCGATATCAACCTGCCATTTACCAATAAATGAGTAAAAGAGAGTAGATAATAAGCACAAAAAAACAACCTTAACAGGTAACTCCCATACCTAACAATAGTTATTTTATGTCGTACAACATAAAAACCGACTATTTATGCACTGCTATGTGGAAAAAAGATAGTAATTTTGCAGTCCTTATTAGGATAACAACCATTACCCACTAACAAAATGAATATTATGGAATTGAACAAAACCTTTATCGACGGGCTTTGGAGCAAAGAAATCAATGTCAGTGATTTCGTGAGTAAAAATATCGCGCCTTATACTGGAGACGCTTCTTTCCTGCAAGGACCTACCGAACGTACCAAACATATTTGGGAGCTTTGCCTCAAAGCACTCGAAGAAGAAAGAGCTAACAACGGAGTACGTTCTCTCGACCCCCACACTGTATCAACTATTACTTCACATCAGGCCGGCTATATAGATAAGGAGAATGAACTTATCGTTGGTTTGCAGACAGACGAGCTATTGAAACGTGCCATCAAGCCATTCGGTGGTATCAATGTAGTAGCTAAAGCTTGCCGCGAAAACGGTGTAGAAGTAGATGATAAAGTAAAGGATATCTTTACCCATTATCGCAAGACACACAATGACGGCGTATTCGACGTATATACTGAAGAGATCCGCTCATTCCGTTCATTGGGTTTCCTCACCGGACTTCCTGATAACTATGCCCGCGGACGTATCATCGGTGATTACCGTCGTCTGGCACTTTACGGTATCGACCGCCTCATCGAAGCCAAAATGGAAGATTTACACAATCTGACCGGTCCGATGACTGATGACCGCATTCGCCTACGCGAAGAAGTGGCAGAGCAGATCAAGGCTTTGAAAGATATTAAGATAATGGGCGAATATTACGAACTCGATCTTAGTCGCCCGGCTACTTCCGCACAGGAAGCTGTACAATGGGTGTACATGGCTTATCTGGCCGCTGTAAAAGAACAAGACGGTGCAGCTATGTCTCTGGGTAACGTTTCTTCGTTCCTCGACATCTTTATTGAATATGACCTGGCACACGGTAAAATCAATGAAACATTTGCCCAGGAGCTGATCGACCAGTTCGTTATCAAACTCCGCATGGTGCGCCATCTGCGTATGCAGTCATACAACGATATCTTTGCCGGAGACCCGACCTGGGTAACGGAAGCCATTGGCGGACGTTTCAACGACGGACGTGTGAAGGTAACAAAGACCTCCTTCCGCTTCCTGCAAACATTGTATAACCTCGGTCCTTCTCCCGAACCGAACCTGACCATACTTTGGGGACCTGAACTCCCTGAAGGTTTCAAGGAATTCTGCGCACAAGTATCCGTAGACACCAGCTCCATCCAATACGAAAATGATAACCTGATGCGCGAAGTACGTAACTGCGACGACTATGGTATCGCATGTTGTGTATCCTATCAGGCTATCGGCAAGCAGATACAGTTCTTCGGGGCACGTGCCAACCTGGCAAAAGCCTTGTTGCTTGCCATCAACGGCGGACGTTGCGAAAATACCGGTACTGTCATGGTAAAAGGTATTCCCGTATTGACCGGTGAAACATTGAAGTTCGAGGAAGTAATGTCGAACTATAAGAAAGTTCTGACCGAAATTGCCCGTGTCTACAACGAAGCAATGAACATCATCCACTTCATGCACGATAAGTATTATTACGAAAAGGCTCAGATGGCATTTATCGATACGAATCCACGCATCAATCTGGCTTATGGTGTAGCTGGTCTTTCCATTGCCATCGACTCACTGTCGGCCATCAAGAATGCAAAGGTTACAGCCCGTCGCAACGACATCGGCTTGACGGAAGGTTTCGATATCGACGGTACGTTCCCATGTTTCGGTAATAATGACGACCGTGTGGACCACCTCGGGGTAGACTTGGTATATTATTTCAGCGAAGAACTGAAAAAGTTGCCCGTTTACAAGAATGCCCGTCCTACCCTTTCATTGCTGACGATTACTTCTAATGTAATGTACGGTAAGAAAACAGGTGCTACTCCTGACGGACGTGCCAAAGGTGTAGCTTTCGCCCCGGGTGCCAACCCGATGCACGGACGTGATAAGAACGGTGCCATCGCATCACTGAGCTCCGTAGCTAAGTTGCGTTATCGTGACTCACAGGACGGTATCAGTAATACATTCTCTATCGTCCCGAAATCTCTCGGTCCGACACCGGAAGATCGTGTTGAAAACCTGGTAACAATGATGGACGGTTACTTTACTAAAGGTGCACACCACCTGAACGTAAACGTGCTGAACCGTGAAATGTTGGAAGATGCCATGGAACATCCGGAGAAGTATCCGCAACTCACAATTCGTGTTTCCGGCTATGCTGTGAACTTCGTGAAACTGAGTCGCGAGCATCAGTTAGAAGTTATCAGCCGTAGTTTCCACGAAAGAATGTAATATGATAAACGTGCACTCCTACGAAAGTATGGGAACATTCGACGGGCCGGGTCTCCGGCTCGTCGTTTTCCTGCAAGGCTGTCCGTTCCGTTGTCTGTATTGTGCCAACCCGGATACAATAGATGCAAAAGGGGGAACACCTACCCCACCGGAAGAAATTCTGCAAATGGCTATCAGCCAGAAAGTATTTTTCGGAAAAAAGGGTGGTATCACATTCTCGGGTGGTGAGCCTACATTACAGGCCGAAGCGCTTATACCTCTGTTCAAAGATTTGAAAGCAAACGGCATTCACATCTGCCTGGATACCAATGGCGGCATCTGGAATGAAAAAGTTGAAGAACTATTGAGTCTGACGGATTTAGCGCTGCTGGATCTCAAAGAATTCAATCCCGAACGCCATAAGAAGCTGACCGGATGCAGCAATACAAAAACTTTACATACGGCAGCTTGGTTGGAGGAACAGAACCGACCTTTCTGGCTACGCTATGTATTAGTACCGGGATATAGTGATTTTGAGGAAGACATTCGCAGTTTAGGCGAACATCTCGGCCAATATAAAAGTATACAGCGGGTAGAAATCCTTCCTTATCATCGTCTAGGCGTGCATAAGTACGAAGCTATGGGATGGGATTACCAATTGAAAGAAGTAAAAGAAAATACTCCCGAACAACTGGAACGTGCAGAAAAGTTATTCAAGGAATACTTTGAAACGGTTATAGTTAATTAAGTTGAGAGTTGAGAATGGAGGGTTGAGAGTGGCTGCGCTATCACGCTGCATAGTAACTCTCAACCCTCCATTCTCAACTCTCAACTTCTCCTAGTAAGTCAGACGGATACCTGCCTGCAACGTAAAGTTCGTCGGGTTCTCCTTTCGTATAGTCTCTATCGGAGAGCCATCGTCAAAGAAATAGGAAACACCGGGCTCTACATATATTCCCACTCTATTACTAATATTATATTGAGCACCTACCGCACCCATTACAGATAATTGCACGGGTTTCACCGTTTCCTTTTCGCTTCCTACCTTACCATAGACACACTTCTCTATTGCACCACCAGCAGATACATACACTGTGAAACGTTTGTCATTAACGAAACTCCAGTTCGCACGCACCGGAATACCGATATAGTGCAGTTTCTGATCTGTTTTTTCCGAACTATTTTCATAAGTTATTTCAGACGACAACATCGTATAAGTCACACCGGTTTCCACAGAAAAGTTTTTCGGCAATGCTTTCCGTACCGATAAGCCGAAACTAAGAGGTTGCTTATGCTTGATATTTTTAACCTGACGGGTATTTTTCCGCAGATAAGGTACTCCACCTTCAAATACCAGTTCCTGTCCTTCAGGAATATCCAGAATACCACTGGAAACATTCGGTAAATCCAGTTTATCACTAAACATAGGAGTTGAATTCGGACTTGACTGCATGCCACCATTTGCATTATCCAGCGTCGCAAGTGCTCCTGTATTTCCTACAGACATGCCAACCGCCCAACCTTTATTTCCAGTAGATGATTTCTTTTCAGTAGGCAAATGAAGTTTATCTCTGCCGGAAGGACGATATACTTCGCGTTCTTTCTTTTCCGGAATCGAAGATGAAGTTTCCGTTTCCTTTGCCTGTTCCGTTTTTCCCGTTTCTTCTGTCACATTTGAATTCAAATCTGAATTCACTATTTCTTCTTGTCGGTTCGCGTTTACTTCCTGAACATTGCTTTCTGTTTCCAAATGCTGCGCTACAAGAGTTTGATGACGAGAATCCCCTTGTTCAATTACTCGCCGGATAACAGGTTCCGGCTGTTCTCCTTGAGTATCCGGCTTTGTCTGTTCCGGCAATACATCAGGTATCGTTGCCAGAGCCGGTTCAGCTGCACGACGCACCTCGTCCACTACCGGACTTTGCAGCAACCACAAGCTAACAGACGATACAGCCACCAGCACAACTGCCGCAGCCGTCATCGCCCAACGACGGAACATGATCTGTTTCTTCTTCCCTACAGACATGGGTGCGGAGGCAGGCAATACCTTCTCCAACCGTTCCCAGCCGGTATCAGGCAACGGTTCGGAATAATCATCCAGCCGCTCCTTTATCTTTTTCAACCATAATTCATCATCTTTCATCATACGTCCTTTCCTTCATTAAGCATTGTTCTTCATCCACTCCCGCACTTTTGTAGCCAAAGTAGCTTTAGCACGTGTCAGCTGCGAAGCCGATGACTTCTCATTAATACCCAGCATCTGGGCAATTTCCTTATGAGACTTTTCTTCAAATATATATAAGTTGAATACGGTGCGATAACCGGCAGGTAATTCACTGATAAACTGCATCAGCACCTTCTGAGGAATAGTTTCCACTGTCGAAGCATCGGGTTCCTCGTACGTTTCGGGTACGTTGTCCAGCCCCTCCGACTGGTTTATTACATCATTCTTGCGCAAGTATTGCAGCGCCGTATTCACCATAACACGCTCCATCCACGCCCGCAAGGATCCATCACCTCGCCAAGTGAATTTATCAAAAGAATCGAAGAGCTTCAGGAAACCATCGTGCATGAGGTCCTCTGCTGTATCACGGTCACCCGCATAACGAAGACACACGCTGAGCATCCGCCCTGCATAGCGCTCGTACAGCTCCTTCCTGGCAAGGTTGTCGCCTTGCCTGCACCGTCCTGCCAGTTCCTGTTCTTCCATTCTTTCCTTTGACACGTGTTTACCTTATAAATGCGGCAAAGATAGAAATACTGCACGTAGCGAGCAAGAAATTAACTCTTTTGTTTCTTTAACAGTCCTTTATGCAGTATTTACCCTCCCATTGCATTTTTTGAATACATGTAGAAAATAAGATTAACACCCAAAAAACAACAATTGATGAAGAAGCTGAGATTTTATTCGGTAGTATTTACATTTGCACTTTTAATAATACCGATGTTACAGTCTTGTCTGAATGATGATGACGAAAATCGTGGTACTCGTTTCACAATCGGTACTATAGAAGTTATAGGAGAAAAGGAATACTTTTTTAATCTGGATGACGGTGATAAGATGTATCCCAGTGATACTACTTACATCCATAACTACACAGTGGAAAACAACCAACGTGTATTTATTCATTTCCTTCCATTGGAAGAAGATATCCCGGGCTATGACTATAATGTGAAACTTATCCAACTTGAGAACATACTGACAAAAGATATTATTCCACTTACCGAGGAAACGGCTGACAGCATCGGTAATGACCGTATCAATGCTACCTCATTATGGATTACGGGGAATTATCTGAACATAGAACACCAGTTCTTCCACAGCAATAATCCAGATAAGAAGCACATGCTGAACCTGGTCATAAATGAAACAGCCGAGACACCTGATCCGGAAGACGAGTATTTCACTTTGGAATTCCGGCACAATGCCTATAACGATGAACAACGTACGCCGGGTTGGGGAATCGTATCATTCAGACTGGATAAAATAGCCAAGCAATTAACAGGAAAGAAAGGATTAAAAATAATCGTCAATACGATTTATGACGGAAAACAAACCTATACGATAGATCTGAAAAAATAGTAAAATAGGATTAAACAATAAGAGACCAACCTAAACTGACCGATTGAAAACGGAGAGGGTGCATTCCTACAGTGAATACACCCTCTTTTACTTTAAAAAAGCCTTATTTAAAAGACCTTGAAATCTCTTATAACTGTACAAGGATACGGAATACTTTTCCAGGATTAGCCGCCCACTCCGTCATAGCTTCCAATGCATCTTCAGGTACTGCTACCTTCGTTATTAATTCTTCTACCGGGCAAGTTCCTGCCTTCATATAGTTGATGACCGCACGAAAGTCAGCCGGCAATGCATTTCTGGAACCACGTATGTCCAATTCTTTCTGGACAAAATACTTCGTCTGGAAAGCGACTTCACTTTTCGCATAACCAATGCAAACGACACGCCCTGAAAAAGCAACTTCATCCACAGCCATTACATAAGTCACAGGACTACCGACAGCTTCAATCACAACATCAGCTCCAAAACCTTCCGTAATCTCTTGAATCCGGCTATGCACATCTTCCGTTTTAGAATTAACCGTATGAGACGCTCCCATTCTCCGAGCCAGCTCCAACTTCTCATCATCCAAGTCCACAGCAATAACAATGGCACCTCTAAGAGCGGCACGAACAATAGCACCTATACCAATCATACCGCAACCGATGACCATCACATATTCATTGTCAATCACCTGACCGCGCGAAACGGCATGAAATCCCACACTCATCGGCTCAATCAAGGCACAATCACGCGGAGAAATATCACCTGCCGGAATAATTTTAGTCCAGGGCAATACAGCATACTCACACATCACGCCATTCCGCTGCACTCCCAATGTTTCATTATGTTCGCAGGCATTGACACGACCATTGCGGCACGAGGCACATTTACCACAATTAGTATATGGATTCAGAGTCACATTCATTCCTTTTTCAAAGCCTACCGGAACATCCGGACCGATTTCTTCAATTACCGCACCTACTTCATGCCCTGGCACTACAGGCAATTTTACCATCGGATTACGCCCCAGGAAGGTGTTCAAATCGGAACCGCAGAAACCCACATATTTAATTCTCACTAACACCTCACCGGCACCAACCACCGGTTTTTCAAGTTCAACCACCTTCATTTCAGAGGGGTTGACTATTTGAACTGCTTTCATTTTATATATTTGAAATTAATTGTTTAATCAATAACCTTATAACCTTCCCAGCCATAGTAGGCACAGAATATAAAGCAAATCATCGGTACACAGTAAGCTGCATAATAAATGTGCTCATTGGCGTGCATGAAATAAGCCGTCAACTGAGGGAGACAGGCATTACCGACAATAGCCATCACGAGAAAAGCCGAACCACTTTTTGTCTGGTCACCCAATCCCTTCAGAGCCAGAGAGAACTGGGTAGGATACATAATAGACATGAAAAAAGAGATAGCCAGCATAGCATATAATCCTACCATACCTCCCCAAATCATTACCACTCCGCACAAAAGAATATTCATTAAGGAATAAACCAACAACATATCCTGCGGACGGAATTTCACCATCAGTCCTGTACCAATCCAGCGCCCTACAAGGAAAGCAAGCATATAAAGTCCGAAGAAAGTTGTTGCGGTTTCTTCCGGAAGTCCTGCATAAGAACAGCAATAGACAAGAAATAAACTGTTGATCGCTGTCTGCCCGCCATTATAAAAGAACTGCGCAATTACCCCCCAACGCAAGTGTGAATGTTTCAGTACACCAAAGTCAATCAACTTTTCTTTCTTTGAACCGGAAGAAGGAGTCTTACTTTCATCTCCTATCTGCGGCAATTTAGAAAATATGAACACCACTGCTATAATCACCAACAGCAAGGCCAGCATCAGATAAGGGAACTTCATTGCATCCGTCTCTACTTGTATATAAGCCTGCCAGCCACCCGGATAATCTACGGGTAAAGTATCACGTGTATAATGCGTGCCACTCAGAATCAGTTTACTCAGAAACATAGCAGAGATAAAGGCGCCGAGTCCGTTGAAAGATTGTGCCAGATTCAACCGTCGCGGTGCTGTTTCGGGCGCCCCCAAAACGGTAACATACGGATTGGCAGCAGTCTCCAGGAAACACATACCGGTAGCTATGATAAAGAAAATGCAGAGATAGGCCCAATAGGCTTTCAACATGGCAGCCGGGAAAAAGAGCAAACCACCCAATGCCGCCAACAATAAACCGAAAATAATGCCTGCTTTGTAGCTATAACGCTTCATGAACATAGCTATCGGAATCGGGAAAATGAAGTAAGCAAGCCAATAGGCAGTTTCGGTAAATGACGCCTCAAAGGTGTTCAGTTCACAGGTTTTCATCAACTGCCGTATCATTGTCGGGAGCAGATTGCTGCTAATTGCCCAAAGGAAAAAAAGGCAGAAGACCAGCGCCAAAGGTATCGTATAAGTATTTTTTTTCATGGTATTATTATCTTCTTATTCAGACATGTTTTTGATATATGGCAATACAGGAAGATCAGTAAATCCATAGAATTTCCGGGCATTTTCTCCAAGGAACAGCCTTTTTTCATCTTCTTGCAAATCGGGTGATTTCACGATAAAATCATACGACATTTTGTAAGTGATTGCGGTAATAGTACGCGGATAATCCGATCCCCACATCAGTTTCTTCATCCCGACTAGTTCGGCAGCTTTCCGTATAGCTTTTACTGCTCCCTTAAAAGGATAGAACTCATCATTGAAAAGCCAAGTTATTCCTCCTGATTCAATCATCACATTGGGATGAAGAGCCAGCCGTATCTGTTCTTCCCAATCCGGACGTGTCACCATTCCGAAATGCCCAATAGCAATTCTCAACCGGGGACACTCCTGAATGACCTCCTGCATCTCGGAAACTTGCGTTGCTCCGTCCGCCAAATCTATGGAAAGCATCACATCCCGCTCTTCCATATAGCGGAACATCTGCATCATTTCCTCACTATTCAGCATCACCCGTCCCTCTGTAAGCAACAGGCGTTGAGCCGGAATTTTAATAGCTTTGAAACCTCTTGCAATGAGTTCTTTTGCCTGTGCCAGAAACCCGGGCTTACGGAACTCACACATTCCGCAAACAAAGAAGCGATCAGGATAACGAGAAATAACTTCTGCCAGATATTCATTCTGAATACCATCAATAAATTCCTGTGTAATAACAGCAGCAGCCACTTGCGCATAGTCCATGTTCGACAGGAAAAATTCTGCACTATTCACTCCGTCCATCATAAAGGGAGGAACCATTTGGCGGATTTCTCCCATAAACAACGAACGTCCATTATCCAGTGTACGAATGGGAAATCCATCCACCACTGTATCTTGCCGCAACCATAGATGGGCATGGGCATCAATTATTGTATAGTCCATATAGACAGCTGTATTTTAAGAATTAGCCCAACTTACGCGTTGCTGTTCCCCAATAATTTCCTGTACTTCATGCACCAGCGCCCAGTCAATCGGCTCTTCAATAAAAGAGACATTCTTTTTCACATTCAGCGGATTGGCTGTACTGAACAATGTAGTCGCAATCCGAGGATTACTAACAGAGAACTGCATAGCTAATTTCTCAATAGGATAATTCTTTGCTTTACAGTATTCCATTGCTTTGCGACAAGCATCCACCAAAGGTTCTGGAGCTGGATGCCATGCAGGAACGCCCCGTTCACTCAACAATCCCATGGATAGCGGAGAGGCATTTATCACGCCTATTCCTTTCGATTCAAAATAATCAAGAAAATCCGCTAGCTTGTCATCGCACAGGCAATAATGGCAGAAATTGAGTATAGATTCTACCGTACCATTGGGTGAGTGATCAATTACCCATTTCAGGTTTTCAAGTTGCAAGTCAGTGATTCCGACATGTCCGACAACTCCTTTTTCACGCAATTCTACCAATGCCGGCAATGTCTCATTAACAACCTGGTTCAGATCAGCAAACTCAATATCGTGTACATTAATCAAATCGATAAAGTCGATATTCAGACGTTCCATGCTCTCATATACACTTTCTACCGCACGTTTTGCAGAGTAATCCCAGGTATTGACACCATCTTTTCCATAACGTCCCACCTTGGTAGAAAGATAATACCGGTCACGTGGAATGTCTTTCAAGGCCTTTCCTAAAACAGTCTCTGCTTTATAATGCCCATAATAAGGGGAAACATCTATAAAATTCATGCCCGATTCGACAGCAGTAAACACAGCCTCAATTCCTTCTTTCTCTTTAACATCATGGAAAACCCCTCCTAAAGAAGATGCTCCAAAACTGAGAGATGATACTTTCATCCCTGTCTTTCCGATTTCATGGTATTGCATAACTAATTAAATTTAAAAGTTTTTAGATGCGACAAAAATAGGGTAAGAATAATTTCAGGACAGCATATAAGAAGCGAAAACAATACGTAATGGTTTACGTAAAAAAAACATCCTTCCATACCCTCTTTTATCGGAGAATGTGTTTTCTTTGTAAATGAATCTAATATAGCTGACTTAAGAAATGGAATACCGGAAACATACTTCATTAAAAGATCTCGCCCAAGCATTAGGCGTATCCATTCCCACTGTATCCAGGGCACTAAAAGACAGCCCTGAAATTAGCAGTGAGCTTTGCGCTAAAGCCAAGAAGCTGGCAAAAGAAATGAATTACCGTCCCAATCCTTTTGCCATGAGCCTGCGAAAGAATACCCCGCGTATCATTGGAGTTGTTGTACCGGATATCGTTACCCATTTCTTCGCATCCATCCTGAACGGGATAGAGAATATGGCAGTGGACAACGGATACTTTATCATCATCACCACTTCACACGAATCCTACGAATATGAAAAAAGGAATATTGAGAATTTAGTCAATATGCGGGTAGAGGGTATCATTGCCTGTCTGTCCCAAGAAACTACAGATTATACTCATCTTGCTGCCCTGAAGGATATTAATATGCCACTCATCCTCTTCGACCGTGTTTGCCTAACCGACCAGTTTTCTTCGGTAGTAGCAGATGGAGTGCAATCGGCACAAATGGCTACCCAACATTTATTGGATACCGGTAGTAAACGAGTGGCTTTCATAGGAGGAGCTAACCATTTGGATATTGTGACAAGAAGAAAACACGGTTACCTGGAAGCTCTCCGTGATAATCATATTCCCATTGAAAAAGAACTGGTAATCTGTCGGAAAATAGATTATGAAGAGGGCAAAATAGCAACGGAAGCTTTGTTATCCCTTCCTCAACCTCCCGATGCCATTCTTGCCATGAATGACACATTAGCCTTTGCCGCCATAGAAGTTATTAAAAGTCACGGCCTTCGCATTCCGGAAGATATAGCTATCATCGGTTATACAGACGAACAACATGCCAACTATGTAGAACCGAAACTATCGGCAGTATCACATCAGACCTATAAAATGGGAGAAACGGCTTGTCGTTTATTAATAGACCAAATCAAAGGGGATAGAACAGTCAGACAAATAATCATTCCGACAAATCTGCAAATCAGGGAAAGTAGTAGAAAGAAATAATAAAAACGGTTTATCAACCTGCGGAGAGACGGGGATTCGAACCCCGGATACCCTTTAGGGGTATACACGCTTT